>VTLG01016145.1_pt1 | contig 96021 bp, 101 predicted proteins | sample 4694571 | NCBI WGS metagenome assembly VTLG01 (sample SAMN12604809, study PRJNA352737) | marine metagenome | biome: ENVO:00000447; feature: ENVO:00000209|ENVO:00000569|ENVO:01000036; material: ENVO:00002151; isolation source: viral sequences binned using virsorter ... | reverse complement strand
TTTTTTGATGTTGAAGCTCTTTGTTTCTTTGAAAGTGATTGAGCTTTTTTTCTAGGTAAACAACGTTGTGTTTTTTTACCTTTTTTCATTGTACCACATTTACCTGCTATGTTTCCTGATGTGTCTATACGCACCCAATCATCTTTAAACCATTGGTTTAAATTTTCATCTACATCTTCATTTTGAGGAACACAATTAGGGACCATTTTATTACCCTTTTTTTTCATGCCTTTTTTTACATACCCTTTCCAACACTCATTTATGGTTTCTTCATTTATAGTTTTTATAATGATTTCCCTGATTATATTTCTTAATTCAGATTTTTTCATTTTTTATTCTGGTACTGATCTACTACCTTGACATTTCCATTTTCTTCTAGATAATGTATTTGCACAAGGTGGATTTTTACATTTTTTAATCTTAGCTGATCTAGCACAATAAGCGTGTGCTTTTTTAGTTCCAGGTCTTATTCTGTCACCTCCATCTGAAGCTTTACCTTTTTGACCAAATGATCTACATTTACCATTTACTCTTTTAGCAAAACGCTTACCTTTAGATGGTTTACATTTTTTCTTTTTTCTACCTTCCCCTAATTCTGCTTCTTCATTAAGTGCATCTTCAATCATTTGAATTTCATCTATACTATCTATATAATACACTTGTTCTTCTATTGAATCATATCCTGAACCATAAGGTGCTGCTTTACCATCATGATTTGGAGCTGTATTTTCGTTTTTCTTTTTACCAATCATTCCTTTACACACTTTAACAGCTCTACCCATTAAATAAGCACTGTGTTTTTCGCCTGCTGCTTTACGTCTAGCTACATAAGCTTTACCCTTTTTACAAAGTTTTTCAGTTAGTATTTCAAATATACTTTCTCTTATATGTTGTCTTAATTCTATATTTGTCATTTTTTTTACCCTTTACGTCCACCAGCTGCTTTGGTGTTTGATACATATTGTTTTTTACTTTTTGTTTTTTTTCTTGATGTTGATGCTCTTTGTTTTTTTGAAAGTGATTGAGCTTTTTTTCTAGGTAAACAACGTTGTGTTTTTTTACCTTTTTTCATTGTGCCACATTTACCTGCAATGTTTCCTTGTGTATCTATACGTACCCAATCATCTTTAAACCATTGGTTTAAATTTTCAGCATAATGATTTGTTGCCCACTGACAACAATAAGATTGTCCTAATAAAGGATAACCATAAACACACCATTTAATACAAGTCTTTTTCCCTCCTTTTTTAGTTTTTTTCTCTTCTTCTTTTATAATTTCTCTAATTATATGTCTTAATTCAGATTTTTTCACTATAAACTTATAATTTCTTTTACTTTTGTGTCTATCTTATTAAAACCTTCTGCTTGTATCAATAATATACAATTTTTATAATTATCCCAATTTATTGGATATTTTTTGTCTAAAATCCCATTATTTAAGCTTTTTATTAATTCATTTAAAGCATTAATTGTATATAAAGTATTAGTTTGTTTTTTTCTATGAACTAAAATAGTATTGTCTACCATAGTATCTTTTGAAGAATTTCCCATATCAACATTATAAGTAAGCATAATTTTTTCACCATCTAAACTTTCTAAAACAAATATCTTATTAAATAAAATTACATAAGATGTTTTAACGTTACTTATAGTGTTATCTACTTCATTTAAAGTAGTAAAAGTACAATATAATTTATTATTCATATTTAGGGGCTTTCCATTATATAAATATAAAATTAACTTAAAGCACCATAATGTTTTCCAACTTTTAATTTTATTGGAAATTTGTCATTAAGTATATTTTGTAAATCAATTAATGTTTGTTTACCATCTAATTTAGACACATCAAATATAAATGCATCATATATGTAAAGAACTAATTTTGTTTTTTTGTCTTTTAAATAATCTTGTATAATTTTTATTTTACGAATGTTAGTTTCTGTTTCTGTAGCTTGTATGTAATAATTAAATAATTTTTGGGAATGTATTTTAGGATGGTCTTTCTTTTTTATAATATAACTACCACATTTGATTTCTCCTTTACTATTAAATTCTTCCCAAATAATATTTATAAAATCTTGTGTCTTACGGAAAAAAGGATGATGTAAGTTCGCCTTGTTTATACCTCCATATATTTGTTTAAATGTAAGTGTTTTACTTTCTTTATATTGTTGTGGTGTAATTTTTTTGGTTTTAAAATAAATTTCTGCAAGTGTGTTATGTACATTGTCTTTAAATTGATAATCGACTATATCGCCTATTAAACGTGGATGATAACCATCATAATCCATTTCTACAAAAAAGTCGTTGTTTGGTTCAAAGCAATCTCGTTCTCCGTTTTCGTGTTTTAGTCCAACAAAATTTAATCCATTAAAATTATTTACAGGTCTTCCGGTAGTAGTGTATGGGTTATACCATCCGTATATATGATTTTCTTTTATAGAGAATTTTTTGTTTTTTAGTGTAAAATAATCATCAAACTTGTCATTGAATTTTAATGCATTCTTCTCTAATTCATGTAAAACAGGCAATAATATTTTGTCAAAGTATTCGTTAGTTTCTCCACGATATTCTTGGAATATACTGTGTGTTTTTAATTTGCAACGCTCTAAGTGTTTCCCAATAGGTATCATTTTATTTACCTTAGTATATGGGAATTTTCGGTAATACCATACGTGGGCTTGTGTTGTATGTTGTTCTAATAAAGGTATTGTATGTTGTATATCCGTATAAGAAATATGTGGGGCCGCATGTAGAGCGGCTTTTTTATCTAAAACACAAAACTCATAATTTGCTAACACATTTAATATAGCATCTTTGTCCCAATTTATACATTCTAAATGATTGATTGGTATAATAAAATCTTCACCATCAACTTCAAGATATATAGCTATTATTTCTGCTAACGTAGGATGTGTGTTGTCATTACCCTGAATAAATTCAAGGTAACGTGTTAAACTAGCATTTAATTTGTCTGTTAGTTTGTCTAATTGATTTTTTGTTTCGATAAGGTAGAACATACCTTAGTAATGTATAAAAAATATTTTTAATAACCACCTCCTCCTGGTGAAGGAGCTGTAGGTCCTGTTGATGCTGCAGGTCCTGTTGATGTTGATGGAGTTGTAGGTGTATTTGAATTAGTCATTCTAGCCTCTATATTTGGGTTGGTAGGAGATGAGGGATCTCCTGTGATTTTACATGGGTCTTTATCTGTTGTCCATCCATCAGGACATGTTCTTGCTTGAAATTTATTAGCTACAGGATATCCATTATCACATTTATAGCAAATTATTTCTAGTTGAGATTCTACAAAAGATTGATAATTAATTCCTGAAGGATTAGGTAATTGATGAGTATAATATAATTTATCATGTTCTATTTCTGTGTGTTCAGCTCCTACCATAGGTCCTATTTCTGGATGAATATGATAAGAACCAACATATTCAGATCCATCTGCTCTATATAATTCACCTCCATCTGTATGTAAATTCATAGTAGGTAAGGGATCAGGTAATTGAAATTCATTTAATATAGGAAATAAATTAAATATTCCTTTCCAACCTTTTTGTAGTTGTTTTATCATTTCTGTATTTTTTTGAAATACATTTCCTGTTAAATGCCATCTTATTAAACCACATTTATATAAATTATAATCATATTTAGGGGATTTATTTATTATTAATTTATGTGTTTTTTCGTCTATTTCTTTATAATTAGATCCATTAATTCTTTGAACAAAATATCTCATATAATGTCCCCTTTCATAGTCTTTTTGTGTGGGTACTGATTTTACAGTTGGGATTTCTTGTGTTTTAGCTAAAAAATTTTTAATTTCAGTTTTAAAAACATTATGTATTTTTACATATTTATCTTTAAAATAATTACCTTGAGGATTTCTTGTATCTTGAGTTTTTTTAATAAGAATTTGTCCTGTGACTATATTATTAGTTCCTGTGTATTTTTGGCCTTTACTTGTATGTATATATTCTCCTATATAATCTTCACCAGTTTCTTTTATAATTAATTCATCCCCTGAAGTATATTTTATTTTATATTTTGATTTAGGTATATAAGGCATAATTTATTATTTTAGAACATTCCCCAATTATCGTAATTGCTATAACTTCCTCTTGGACCTTCATCAGTATGACAAGCTCTATAGCTCCATTTTACGTCTAAATCACAATCTAAATTTCTTTCCCAGTTAGAATAAGAATTCATTGCAGATGTAAATATAGCTTTTTTCTGATTATATACAGTTCCTCCTTTTAAATGAGTTGCCTCTCCTTTTGCTGCAGGACTCCACCAATTATCAATATAAGCTCTTGTCCATTGATCAGCATCATCTGTGTTTAATCCTCTCCATGTTTGACCAACAACTATGTTATATAAATGGTCTATAAAACCTTCATCATCTTCAAACATAGCAAATGCTCTATAAACATTTCCACTGTCTTTTTGACACCATTGACCAATAATTGGTCCTGTTGAACCATCTTTAGAAGTACCACTCCATACTGCGTTGTCTGTTTGTACTCCTCCATAATTATGCCCTCCTGGGGATTTAAACCCAGTTACTCTTTTACCACCATGTATTTGTCTTTTATATTTTGAAGCTTCTGCATATAGTAATGCATATATAGCTTTTGCTGTTTGTTTTGTAGCTCCTATATCTTCTATTAAAATATCAATAATTTCTGCAGATGGAACACTATCTGCTGATGGTTTAGCTGAAAAACCAAATGTATATTTTGTTTTACAGTTTTCGTTATCTATTTTATCTGCTTTGTCTTTCTTATCATCTTTAAGACTATCACTGTCTACACTATTATCTCCTTCTACATTATATTTTGTATTTAAAAGAGTTAACTGACCTGAAATTTCTGTTATCCAATCTTGTCCTGCTGTTATTTTTTGGGTTTCTGATTTTATTATAAATGCTATTTCATCTTCTTGATAACCTAATGGTAATTTTTCTTTAGCTATTTTAAAAAGCTGAAGTGGTACTATTCCTCCTATTCCATCCATTTGAATATTAAACTCTAAAGGAATTACAGCTGATCTTTCTACTGTTGTGTCTTTCCATTGTCCCGCTCGTGGATGTGGTTCTCCCTTTACACAACCCTCATATGTAGATTTTTCATTACATTTAAGAGGATATCTTTTTTTAATTTTAATATTGTCTTCTAATAAACTTTGTACATAATCAGCTGCGGTATCAGGTCCAATCCCATCAGTATCATAAGATAGTCCTAATATTTGAAAATTTGCACTTATACCAACTGTTCTTGTTCTAAAATCCCCATCTATAATCCTCTGTAGCCATATTCTTAAATCTTTTTGTTTAATGTTATATACATTTATATCTTTTTGGAGTTGATCTCTTGCTATATTTTTATCTTTCTCAAATTGTTCCATAGCGTCTCCAGTAGTAAATCTACTTTTTATCCCTTTATGAAATGCTTTAAAAGATAAAGCTTCTAAAGAATGAATTTGATTAGGGGCTTGAGCGGCTATAGATATTACGGATGCAAAATCATTTGATATTTTTGAAGTATAATTAAATTCTCTTGTTATACTATTTAATCCTTGAGGACTAAATTCATATATATTTTTTTTAGTTATTCCCGCAAAATTATAATCTATTATTCTACCTACATGAGGTCGTTCATGTTCTAAATGTATTCCAAAATCATAAACATCACCACAAGCTTTATTAACATCATCCCATATTCTAGTTATATATTTATGCCAACTAAATTTAGTTGAAAATTCTCCTTGTCTTTCAAACCTCATATCCATGTATACTGATAAAAGATGATCTAAATCAAAATATACTAATCCTATACTAATATTTTCTATAGCAATATCTTCAAAAGAAGTACATGTAGTAAATGCAGCATCCCCTACTTCTTTTTGTTTTGTTTCTGTGGCTCCCGTATTCTCATCATAATTAGTTACAATATCCTCATACATAAGCTCATACAATTGAGGAGAATGAGGCATCATACATACTTTATCATTAAAACTTTGTCCTATTAAACCAGGATTAGATACTGTATTTGGTAATGGTATATCAGGGGCATTATTATATGATGTCGCTGGATTATTATCATATTCCCATTCTTCTTCAACAATATCTCCCCCTTGCTCATTTGTTAGATTTTGAATTTGCATATTGGATGCAGGTACATATCTTTCTTTCATATATACCCATCCCCCCTCAGTTTCTGTAAAAGTTATATCTGGGTATTTAGTTCCATCAGGATCAGGATTTTCTGGAAAAACATAAGTATCTGCTGTCCATCCACCAGGAATAACTCCCATATATGCATCCCCTGGATTATGAAAACCTCTTACAACTATCCCATCAGGAAAATTAGCTGCATCATATGAACCATCTTCTAATAGATACGCTGAACCTGGATAAGCTGGTGATATAAAAGATGCTGTTACACCTTCTAATAATTGTTCAATTGTAGTATCACCATCAATACCTCCAGGAAGACCATCATTCATGTCTACATATGTTATATCATTTATAGGAGGTCTATATTTTATATATTCTTTATGTCCATAATATTTGTCTTCTCCATCCTCATGTAATTCTTCATCAAAAGATTCTTTTGCTTCATTACTTTTTTTATATCTTTTTGTTCCTTTTATATAAGTTCTTTCATTTGGGTTTAAAAAAGTTAATTCAGTCATAGGTTCGTCAGACTTATAACGTGGCCAACATATTCTATTTAAAATTTGACAAATTAAATCCCATCTTAAATAAATTCGTGTTCTTTGTCCTGAATCTGCTTTTCTTGTTGATTCCTCAGTATCATCTTCATCATATGTTGCGTTTTGATTTATAGTTTTTAAAAGGGCCATTCCTTTAAAAAGTTTCTGAATTTGTCCCTGATACATCATGGTTATATCTCCAGAATAATTTTCTAATGCATCACTAAGTTCTTCTGTTAGTGTTTTTCTGTCTACTTTTATAACTTCTGCTATCATATTTATTAAAGAGTTCCATCCCCCTTGATAAGATGGATGAATATAATTCATTTCTTTAATTTTATCTGCTTCTAAATTATTTACATCTCCACCTGCCCAATCAGGAGCATGTACTGTTCCCCAAAACCATTTATTTTCAGTTGTTTCCCCTCCTGTACCTGATAATCTTATAACTTCTGCGTCTCCTCTTTTTCTTAAAAATTGATCTATTGATCTTAAAACCCATACCCATCTATCTACAATATCATATTCTGTTTTATCTCCATACCAATCTGGCATATTATCATTATAGGAAAAAGAATCTGATTTATCTACTAACTTAGGAACAGCTACAGTAGGAGTTGTAAGTGATTCTAACATTTCTCCTTGAGCTATAAGTTCTGTGGTGCAATCGTACCCCCCATCATCTCTTACTTTAAATTGATAATTTTTAACATATCCTACGAAACCATCATAATTTCCTCCAGCGCTACTTTTTCTTTTTCTTATTGCCCCATTTATTTTTTCAAAACTATTTTCTGGTTCCCACCATTCATCTAAATAATCTTCAAAATCATTTTCAAGATCACCATCATTAGTAATGTAAGGACTCCATCCCCATTCTAATAAAACTGGATAACCAGGTCTCATATAAAGAGCATCTAATATATCTAATTGCCTTTTATTATGACAAACAAAATTGACTTTAGCTTCTCTAAGAGAACCATCGTCTGATTTAGTTCTAATTTCAGCATTTATTATTCCTGGTACTGGTACTATACCATAACCATCTGCAGCATCTCCATAAAAAGCTTTATTTCCATATACTCCATCTTCTCCAATTCCTTGTAATGGTGCTTCTTCTTTATCTACTTTAAACCCAACTTGTACATTTCCTAGCGTTGATGAAAATTCATAATCTATAGTACCTTCTACATATCCTTTAAATAACTTTGAATCAAATATTTCTTTAACTTCCCATCCTTTTTCACCATCCTTAATAACTTCTACTAATTCCATAATTAACTTTCCGGTGCCTTCTTCTGTATAGATTCTATTTCCTAAATGTGTTTTTACTTTTTCTTCATTACTTAAAACACCAGTCCCTGTTTTTACACCTGCAATTGATCCATCTTCTCCTCTTTTTGCTCTTACAGCAGTAGGGGTTCCTTCTAAAACAAATCTTCTTGCTAGAGAAATTCCATCTAAACCATCATATTTAAAATTACCTTGATTATCTACAGAATTTATAATATCTACTCCTGAAGACATTCTAATTGTACATGTTTTAGTAGTTAAAGCATGAAAATTAGGGTGTCTATATCCCTTTGCACCTACTGCACCTAATGCTTCTTTTCTTCTTTGTAGTTGTTTTACAACATAATTGTAGAAAGGTTCAAAAATACCACCTATTCCTGACATATCTTAACTATTTAATTTCTCAAATATTTTTTTTAATAATCCTACTTGTGTAGGTACTCTTAATTCTATACCTGCTTTTAAAGATAAACTATCTCTTCTAACTGTATCTGGGTTAGCTATAGCAATTATCCACCATAGACGTTCATCTTTGTATATACTTTTTGCTAATAAATCAAGTCTATCCCCAAAAGTAGTTAAAAAATATATGTCTGTATTTTGTAATGGGATGTTTGTTGGGTATTTTATAGGTTTATAGTGTCTTTTTCCATTATTTACTACTATTCTTAAATTTTTTGCTCTTTTTTTAAGTGTTTGTCGTGACATTGTTTATTTTTATTTTTCTTTTTTCTTTTTTTCAGGTGTTACCTTAGCATTAGTATTAGCAGTTGCAGAAGGTCTTAAGTCTTCACCAATTTCTCCTTGATATAATGCAGATTTAAGAGTGGTTGTTGGTTGTGTAATTCCCCAACTGTTTATTCCTAAAAATGGTGTATTCATAGCATTACTTGGTAAGAAATCGTGAATTGGGGTAAAGGTAAAATTAACATCTAATACATGAGGTAATACTAACATATCAGCATCTAAAACATCATCTGCTTTTATTTCCCATGTATAATCTTTTTGCCACCCTAAACTTACACTATTAACTATTCCTGGTATTCTATTAAACCAATCTCCTACAGTTACTCTCATAAAGGGAGTCATTATTCTTCCCCCACTTGAATATTGAGGGGCTGTTTGAGCAGCTAAATAATTTAATTTTTGGTATAAAGGTTTCATTTCATGTCTAGTCTGAGCTGCTATTTTAAATTTTAATCCAATTTGTCTTTTAAATTTACTATAAACATAAAAAGATTCTCCTCTACCATTATATTTAAATTCATTATGAGAAGCATTATAATCATCTCCTATAGAATCAATAAATGCTCTAAATGCTATTAAATTTGTAGATGATGTGTTTGTTTGATCAATTACTTCAAATTGCATTTTAACATAATCGTCTAAATATTTTGCTATTTCCTCTGGAACTACATTATTTGTTTTTTTTATAATTGTTAATGCATTAAGTTTATCTATTGCTCCAAAAGCAATATCCATTCCTGTATTATAATTTAATAATCCTTTAGATTTATGTTTACCTTGTTCAGTTTGATATCGTGTTCTATTAAGGGAATCTTTTCCAGGATCTCCTAAATTATATTTTAATTCTCTTGTTGGGTTTTTATTTGATTCAGCAGGAGTTATTTCTTCATCTTCACCAGTTATTTTAGAATCTACATCTGGATCAGCTAGTTTTGGGGGTTCAGGCATTACCCAAGAAGGTAATCCTCCTTGTGTTTTTTGAAAATTTAATAAATCTCTAGCTATATGTTTATTAAAATCGTTATTTAATCCTTGTTCATTAGTATTAGTGTATCTTCCTATAAATGTTCTACCTACTCCAAATATAGATCCTGGACCTGCTATATAGTCATATAACATTTCTCCTTTACCTCCTATAAAATTAAGTCCTTTACTAATTAATCCCCCTAATCCTCCACCTTCGGTTTTACTTGCTTCTCTTGTAGTAATTTTATTGTTATAAAGATATATTAATCTATTTTTATCTGTTCTTTCTAAAAATTCTTTATCATCTTCATAACCATCAGGACCAATACCTAATAATAATCCTTCTCTTTTAATATTTTCTACTCCTGCAACTTCTATTTGTGCTAGTGTATTAATTCCTAAATTATAAGTTCTTTGGTTTGCTGGAGAATTACCAAAAATACCCTCCATAGGAGCGTTTATTTTTGGATTCATTGCTTGAAGACCTGTTTGTCTTTCTAAAAAAGCCATCCCTGTTGGGGTTAATGCAAATTTTTCAAATCTTTTAAAGTCTATACCCCTTCTAGATAAATTTGCTGTTATGCCTCCTCTTAATGTAGCATCTGGGACGTCTCCTGCTCCTTGTTTCCAATGATCACCTTCTATAAGAAAAACAGGATCAGCGTCTGCATCTTCAAGATTCCATTCTATTCTATCAACTAAAGGAGATTCTTCTTTAGGATATTTTATTGCTTTAGAAGGTCCTCCACGTTCTATTGTTGTATTTTTAAATGTTGGATTACCATTAGCATCTTCTGCTCCTGTACCAAACCATATTGCTAAATTTGATATTTTATTTTTTAATCCCATTTTATGTTGGTAAATTGTCTATATAAGGACCTCCAAATTGTCCTAACGTTTTATTTGCTGGTGGGTATTCTGTGTTTGTTGTTGTCATAAAATCTTGAAAATCAGAATATCCTGTAGGTCCTGGTGAAGGTCCTACAAAATTTTGTACTCCACGAGGACTTGTATAAGTTAAACTTGAATCCAATAAATGTACATGTAAATCTCTTTCTCCTATTTGTTTTCCTTGATATCTATCTGGATCTTTCATTCCATGAAAATATCCTTGACCTTCATCTAATCCATCTAAATCAAATGTCCCCCCTGTATGACCATGTTCATTTTCTGCTAATATTGTTGTAGTAGTTCCAAGACCATGGCTATAAGTGTATGAGTTTTCTAATAAATGTTTATGCAAATCAGTTCCTTTTATTTGTTTACCTTGATATTTTTGTGGATCTTTTATTCCATGGAAATATCCTTCACCTCCTTCTTTAGCATTTAAATCTAATTGACCCCCTTGTTTAGATGCATCATTTCCTCTTGTAGCTAATATAACTTCTACAGAATCACCATGTTGATATTTGTATGCATTTTGTAATAAATTTACATGTAGATCTTCTTTATCTATTTGTTTACCTTGATATATTTGAGGATTTTTTATTCCGTGAAAATATCCTTGACCTTCTTGTTTTCCGTTTAAATCTTGATATTCAGAATGTCCTGTTGCTCCTGGAGAAGGACCTACATTTTCAGTAGAATTTCCATAAGTATAAGAATAATTTTTAGTCAATAAATGTACATGTAAATCTTCTTTCTCTATTTGTTTGCCTCGACCTTTTCCTGGGCTATTCATTCCATGAAAATATCCATTACCTTTATCTTTACCATCTAAATCTTGATATGGAGAGTTACTATTTCCTCCTGGTACATCATTAATTAATGAATCTTGTTGTAAAGTAGATGTATTTCCTAAATCAAAAGAAGGACCATTATTACCATTTAAATCTAATTCAGAAGCTTTAACATTTTCTATAGAATTACCATATTGGTATTGTAGATCATTTTCTAATGATTTTAATTGTAAATTTGATGATACTCCTAAATCAAAATGGGGAACATTATCTGTATTGTCTATTTCTGTTTGAGATAATAAATGGATTTGATTAGATATAGGTACTAAAGTACTACCTCCTGCTAACGTTAAAACATTAGGAGTAGGATCAAACCAATCTGATGTAGTTGATTGTGGTCCTAAAGTGGTTGATATCATTGAAGAAAGTCCTCCTGCTGTTGTAGTTGTTGTTGTTGTATTTTCTGTGCCTGTATTTTGTTGTGTAGTCATTTTATTTTATTTTATCTAAATGATGTTGTATGGTGTGTTGTTTCGTTAACTGCATCAAAACCACTATAAGTCATTGTAACATGTGTTTTTGTTGATAATTTTTCGTCTATATTTTTTAATAATTTTACTGAATCATTCCCAAATGAATCTCCACCTCCAAATAAGTTAGTTCCAAAAATACCTTGATCACCTGGATCTATTCTTGTTAGTTTAATAGAATTTTTAGGTCCACTAGCTACAATATTTCCCATTCCATCTATAGCTCCATCTTTTATACTTTTTATATCACTTGTATGTTTTTTCTGCATACTACCTATTAATGCAAACATACCCCCAATTGCAGCTGCTGCTACAAGTAATCCTACTCCCCCTGTCATAACTCCTTTAAAAGTAATAGCACCTGCTGATAATATACCCATTTGTACTGCAGCTGAAGCTAATGATCCTATTAATCCTGCTATTTTTAATCCTGCTACCATAGCTATTATACTATATAAAAGCCATGAATTACTTACAATTCCTTCTATTACCCTAGCAATAGTTCCTAAAGGACCTTCTGCTAAATCAACAAAAGTCATTTGTAATTCTGAAACTAAATCGTTGAATTTTTGTTGTAGATTTCGTTTTTCTAACATTTCTGCTGTTTCTTCATCCCCCATGTTTCTTGCCTTTTCAGCTAATTCAGCTAAATTCATGTTTTTATACATTATTTCTGACAAATGTTCTGAACTTGTTCCTAAGGCTTGAGCTAATCTTTCTTTCTCTAAAACATTCATTTGAGCAAATTCAAGTTCAGAACCTGCTTGTTCTTTTATTTCTTTAGCTAAATTTTCATAATCAGCAGTTAAAGCATATAATCTAGCTTTTTCTAAATTAAGTTCTCTACCTATAAATAATTCGGCCATCATTTCATTTTCAATAGATTGTTGAAAATTTAATAAATTAGAACTAATACCTGCTAAACCTTGAAGAGTCATTCCCATTTGTTTAGCTGCAGATAAAGCTTTAGTTATATGTACTACATTAAAACCTAAATTAGCTGCTATTACTCCTGTTATTTTACCTGCTTCGTCTAATGTTTGGTTTATATTTAATCTAACTCCATATTCTGCTTCTGAAGCTTTTACTGCGTTTCTTGTTTCGAATGTTACTTCTCTAGCACTTAAACCAGATCTCATCATAGTTGAAGCAAATCTACCTTGGGATTCAACAGACATATCAGTAAATTTACCTAATCGGGCCATTTCACCTACTATATCTGATCTTAAAACAGTAGATGCTGTACCAAATTGTTTATTTAATTCCATAAAGGTTTGTTGGGTATCTCTAGATGTTATTCCCACTACCTCCATAGCACCTGATATGTCAGACATTCTGTCTCTTAAATTTGCAGCTTCATCTGTGGATAAACCTAAATCCTTATTGAATTCAGACTGAAGTTTACTTATAATTCCTATACCTTCTATTAGGAATTTCATAAATATAGCTGTTCCTAATTCGGATATTCTTCTTGCTGTAAATACTTCTTTAAGATCTCCTTTAAGAATTTTTGATAAAGTACCTGTTTTATCTACTTTATCTGCAAATTTAGCCATATTTTCACCGGCTATTTTTGTGAATGATTTTGTACTTTGTAATGAATCGTTTTTTTTCTTTAAGTTTTCTAAACTTGCTTCTTCTAAATCATATCCTTTTTTTATTCCTTCTATTTCATCATCAGTTAATTCAATTCCTAATCTTTTTGCTGTTGCTATTCTTGCTTGCAACATTTCTCTTTTTTGTTCTACTTTTGCTAAACCTTCATTAATTTGTTTACTTACATTTTGACCATTTTTTATTTTTATAGCTAATGCTAGGTGTTTTTCCATACCTCTAGCTGATTGTTTAGCTGAATTTACTAGATCTTTTTTAAAGGTTTCTGCTACTGATGCAGTAACATCATCTAAATCTCCCATACCTTCTATAGCATTTTGTATAGAATTTTGGATTTGATATCCTAAAGAAATAAATTGTTCTTCTAAAAAAGATACTTCGGCTCTAGTAGATTGTACTATTTTTTTACCTTCGTTTAGATTTTCGTTTGTTTCTGACATATTTTGGGCCTTGTTTGGTTATAAATATGAAAAAAAGAAAGGTATCTGTGATACCTTTACTTTAAAAATTATATGTTGATGAAGGACTAATATTAGGACCCTGTATTTTTTTAGAATTAGAGTCAGGGGATTGTCCTTGTTTTGCTTTTTTCATCCTTTCGTTTTCTTCCTTATTATGTTCACTTATCTTTTGGATGTGGAATCTTCTTAACCAAATAGGCATGTTGTATACTTCTGAGTGTAAAAATCCACCGCCTCCATGGAACACTAGATCATGTATTTGGTCAAATATGAGAGCCCTATATTGAGACGTCAGGCCAAAAAAAGTTAAGGCCAATAGGGATATTGATAGTAGTTACACTACCCCTATGATCTTCGTGATCAAACGATAAGTCAACACTTGGTTGTATTTCATCTACATAGTTTCTAAGAGCTCTTGCGTCTCTAGCTAAAAATCTTTCATCTATAAAATTTCTAATATCAGATGCATCTCTATTATCATTTATAGCAAGAATAGTATGTTTTAATCTAGTAGTTAATGTGTTTTCTATATTTTTATTAATTTTTTTAAGTCCTTTAATTTCTTTATCAATAGCTAACTCATCTTTATGGGTTAAAAATTTAAAAGTTATTTTATCTTTAGAGGTAGGTAAGATATAATCAAATTCATTTTTACCATTTTTAACTAAAGTTTCATCTAATTCTTTATCCTTAATAGTTGTTAAATCTACTGTTATTTCTTCTCCTCTATACTTAAAAGAATAATCTTTACCATATCCTAAAATACGAGCAGCAATTAATATAGCATTTTTATCACCTGTTAATAACTCATTATAATCTATAGGAGATATTATTAATGATTGTAATAATTTATCTATTACTGTTCCATTTTCTATAAGATTAGCATTAGTTAATATATCTTCTTCTTTAGCTGTCATATATTTAACTTCTATTAATCCTTTTCTTAATGGTGAATCTTTTGGGTAAAGTAAACCTTTTGAAGGTAAGGTAACTTCCTCTGCAGGAAATTGGGTTTTTGTTTCTTTCATAACGTTATTTATTTATTAAAACTAGTTCAGATATACATATATGTAGAAATAAAAAAGCGCCAAATGAGCGCTTTTTTTTTTATATTTTTTTAGAATTTATCTTCTTCGAGGACTTGGTGCTGGATCATCAGTTACTTTTGTTAAATCTACTCTACATCCTTCTGCTTCTAAATTAGCTTGCCAAAAAGCTAAGTGTTCAGGCACATCATCTTCATCTATTCCTAATCTTTTAGCTAATTCTTCTGGATGTTGAGCCCAATATTCAGCTCCTTTTGCTTTATCAGCTGCAAATTTTCCTGTTTGAGAGTATTGTTCTTTTTTTAAAGATTTTAAGAATTGTAGGTTTTCTACTTCTTCTTTAATAATATTTTTTAAATTTGTTAAGTTCATTTTTTAGAAGTTTAATATTGCGTAATCCATTACTAAAGTCATTGAAATATTTGCTGGTGTATCTGAAGACCAATCCATATCTCCAAAGGTTGCATTTTGACAATAAGCACCTTTTAATATCCATTCTTCAACTATATCCCCTACAGGACCTAATGTTTGAATTCTTATATCTTTTTTATAAAAATCAGAATAACCATCTCTACCTGTAACTGATTCATGAGATAATCTGATCCATTCCATTACTGCTTGTGCACCTGATGGTGTTACTGGATCATATAAATCACATGTGATGTTGTCCCATACTGCTTTTCCTTTGATTTTTCTTTTCACATTGATATGATCAAGAGTTACTTCTCCGAATGTAATACTTGGTCTAGCTATTTTTTTAATTAAATATGCTGGTATACCGTCAACTTTCATTAAAAACCTATTTTGTAATTTAGGTTCGAATGCGGTAAACATCATTTGGTTTGTTTCTAATATTGCCATTTTTATCTTATTTTATTCCGTTATAAATATAATCCTTTTCTTTTTTTATGCAGGGAATGTAGCTCCTGTTGGTAATACATTAAAGTCAAGAACTATAAATTCAGCTGTTTTAGTTGGTTGTAAGTAAATAGCACCTAATAATTCATTTCTATCAATTACATCTGGTGTATTATTACTTTCGTCCATTACTACTCTAAAAGCAAATAATCCTTGTTTTTGTTGAATTGATTCTAAATATGGATTAACTATATTTAAGAATCTATTTCTTGTGTCTAGTGTATTTTGTTCAAATACTAAATATTTAGAAGAACTTGCAATAAATTTCTTAACAGCAATTAATAATCTTCTAACATTAATTCTATCAAGTGCTGTTGATCTTTCTTGTAGTGTTTTCTGACCCCAAATACAAACCCCTGTTTGAGGGAATGTTGCTATTGGATTAATTTTATTATCATATAAAATATCTCTTTCAGCTTGGTTTAATCTTATTTTAGCTTCTAATACATTTCCTAAAATACCTCTATTTAATCCTGCTGGAGCAAACCATTCAAAACCAATAGCATCTGATTTAGCTATGGCTCCTGGTACTATTACTGATGGTGGTACTAATATTGGTTTATTTGCGGCAGTATCTAATACTTTAACCCATGGATAATAAACTGCAGCGTAATTGGTATCTAAACCTGCTACTACAGATACTGCGTTATTTACTGATGATTCTTTACCTGCTAAATCCATTACATAAAATGCATCACCTCTAGCTTCACACATATCTATAGCTTTTGCTGTTACTAAAGAATGATATTCTTTAATAACTCCTGGTAAAGCTACCATATTAATGTCATATTCATCTTGGTTTGAAAGAATATCGATTGCTTTTTTATATCCTAAAAATCCTGCAGCATTTGTAGCATTCATATCAAACCCATATAAATTATCTCCATCTGTATAAGTACTTGATAGTGTTCCATCTTCAGCTCCTGTAAACTTAACTGTCCATGGTGCTATACCATCTGTACCTCCTTGAAAAGGAACTGAAAATTTAAGCTGTGATGCTGCTGGTCCTGTTGCTCCTGTTACATCAATTGAAGCACTTAATGAACCTGACCATAAACTTGAACTTGCGTGTCCTGAATAATTTTCAACACTAAAGTGTCCTGATACATTAGCGTCAGCTGTTGGAGATGTTGGAAGTGGTCTTAAGAAGTTATCATTATCTTGTGCCTTTTCTACAAATTTCCATCCTAATGTTCCATTTATATTATATGTTCCTGATGTTCCTGTTTGTTGTACTCCTTCATAAGATGCTGATGGATAAACAGCATTTAGACTTAATGAAGCAGTTGCTATAGGGTTATATATTGCTGCGAATCCTTTAGGTGATAATTTTGGAGAAGTTGCTTTTCCTGCTACTGCTTGGTCAACTTCTACTCTTACATATTTTGAAATGTTAGGATAATTACCTAATAATTCAACTTTATCTAAAGTGTCATTATATTGTGGGTATCTATCTCCTATTTTTCTTGCAATATAATTTGGACTATCTGGATCTAAACTAAGATTATTATATTGTTCTAATGGTTTTTTATCCTTATCATCATCATCAAATTTTCTTATAGTTAAACTAAATCTTGAGTATTGTTCTACACCATCTATATCTCCTGGTTCTTGTAAGTTAGATATAGTAATTTTATAATTCATATTTTCATCACTACCATGAGAAAGTGTATGTAATTTAAATAATTGTTTTCTTCCTTTTGCTATTTGTGAATGAATCCAAGGTGTAGAAGCATATGAGTATTTTTCTGTTGTTGTTGTAATTCCATTAAACTCCATATCTGTAGCACTCATGGTAGCTACTACTACAGCAGATCCTGAACCTGGAGCTTGAGTTCCATAACCTGTCAAGCTATCTGTTGCAAATATTGATTCTTGTAATTTTTTAAAGTTAGTATATGTGTATCCTGGATATCCCGTTGTAGCAGTGTAAGTTGATGATCCATCTTTACTATTATTTGGATTATCTCCTATTATTTGAAATAAATAATCTTTATTTGAAGGATTTAATGAAGCAGAGAATTGTTTTGTAGTAATATTACTTCCTGAAATTTTAATATCAAAACTTGAACTAATTATGTGTCCTTGTGCTGGAGCTATTACTGTTTCTCCTACGTCAGGTGTTCCATCAAATTTAGATGGATAAATTACCCCTAATATAATACCTGGAGTAGTTCCTGATTGTGATGTTATTAATACTGCTGGTTCTGTGGTTCCATTTTTAAATGAGTAACCACCTCCTGCTAACACTCTACATACGGTTACTGATCCTGCATTTTTTAAGTATTCTCTTACTGTTTGTGGTACAAATGTATCGGAACTTAATCCTCCAAATCTTCTTTCAAAATCTGCAAAGCTAGTTATTACTGTAGGTACAAATGCTGGGCCTTTTTCTGTTGGTCCAATAATTGCTGCTCCAATTGCTCCTATTCCTTGAGGTAAAAATGAAAGATCATTCTCTCTAGTAAATACACCTGGTGAAATTATTTGTTCTGCCATCTTATATTTTTTTTAATAATGTTATTTCCATTGTGGTTGTTCTTATATAAATATGAAAAAAGAACACAAACCTAACTAAATATGTGATTAATTAATCACCGATAAATATAAGATGTTATCGTAGAACTATTCTGATGGTGTAAAGGTACCTGTTTCTAGATTTATACTGCCTTTTCCATATTTTTTAGAAAGAGTTTCAGCTAAATCTATTTCATTTTTTTCTAAATCAACTAACTGTTGTTTTAAATTATTTTCTGCTTCTTCTAATTTAAGTTTGTTTATAAAAAGTTGTCCGAACTGAACAGTATTTTTATTTAAATTCTGTCTTAAAGTTTTTATTTGTTCGATTTCTTCTTTAGAAAATGATTGAGGGGCTTGTTTAACTTCTGTTGGAGAAGGTATTTTGTGTTTTTCGTTTATTGCCATAACTTATTATTTATATATATACATATATTAAAATTAGAAAGACCCACCATTTATTTTACAATTTAATGTTCCTCCTATAATATGAGTTGCGTCTGTTTTACTTGCACTTATAGTACCTGGGATTCTAATTTGAGTTGCATTTGTTGTTGTACTTCCTAATCTTAAATAATCATTACTACTCCCATCAGTATATATTTCAAAAGGGTCTCCTCCAGCTGATCTAAATTGTAATCTATGAGCTGTTTTATGTATAAGAGCTGATTCATCATCTGTAGGGTGCATTATTAATGTAGGTCTTATGTAATTTGTGCTATTAGATTCTTCTTCAGCTTCTCCTATTGCTGCTACTGATTTTTTATTATCATTATCTATTATTAGTTTACCTTGTTTAAGGGTATCTAAATTATCTTTAGAAAAAGATGATGATACTGCTGTAACAGGATCTCCAGAATCATCTACTGAATGACTAACTAAATGTATTGTGTTTCCCGCAAAATAACCTGCCATGAAATAACCGTTTGCAAACATCTTCATGGGACTACCAAAAGTTACAGTATTATGAGCAGGGGGTAATATATTAGTAGCATCTAAAACTAAATTAGTACTACCATGATCCGATGATCTTATATATTTAAAAGAACCAGATGCTGCTTCAACTGTAGAATTTATAGCATTACTTGCTGTAAAATTACTTGCTGTTATTGGGGTTGTTCCAAAATTACCATCATGGGTAGTTGAAGGTAAATTTGATAATCCTGACCCATCTCCTGAAAAATGAGACGCTGATATAAAACTACTTGCACTTATAATAGATGCTGTTAAGGAAGTACTGAATGATTTTTGTCCACTAAAAGTTTGAGTACCTGCAAGTGTTGCATCACCTGCGTTTGCTGTTGCACCATCAGCAACATTAATCATTGTACGAAGATTAGCTGGTGTTATTTCTTCTATATTTCCTGCACCTGCACTGTCTCTACCTAATATCCTGTCTGTAGCGCTAACGTCTTGGATTTCAGAATAAGATACAGTTGATGTTAAATTATCTGCATATGAAGCTGTTTCTGCATATGAAGATGTTATTTCTTGTGTTATTTCAACAGAAGATGATATTGCATATGAAGCTGAAACTGCGTATGAAGAGGAAACTGCGTATGAAGAAGAAACTGCGTATGAAGAGGAAGCTGCGTATGAAGAAGAAACAGCATAAGATGCAGATGGTTGAGTTTCTAATTCACTTTCTAATGTACCTATATTATCACCTTGTACTTTAAAAACACCTTTATTTGATTTATAAAATAAAGTTCCTTCTTTAATATTAATAATAATATCATTTTTTGCAAAATCAGTTGATTTAGGATCTCTATTTTTTATTTTAATAGACATTATTGATTTTTAAGAATATTTACTTCTGTAACTAATTCATCTATTTTTTTCTTTAAAACATAAATTAACATATCATCCCCATTTGTTTGTTGTATTTCAGGATTGTTTATATATGATTCTGCATGAGATAAAGATCCTGAGATTGTTATATAATCTGAATCATTACTTCCTGACCATAATTCTTGTGTTATTGTTTTTATATCTGCCATAATTTTTACAAGTTTTCGTTAGTTTTTGCTGAAAGAGTATAATAAAATTTTGCGTTTGTATTACTTTGAGCTGCTCCCCCATCTCCTCCTGTTTCATCATGAATTTGTAAAATAACAAATAGTGCTTCTCCTTCACTTGCTGTCATATTTGTTATGTAGGAGTGTGAACTTCCTGAAATATCACAAGTATGGAATCTATTGTCTTGAGTTCCAATACTACTACCAGATATTGAAGCAGATGCCATAAATACTAATGCAGAATTAGAAGATCCTTTAGATGCTCTAGTATTTTTAAGTATCCAAAAAGAAAACCCTGTGTTGTCTATGTTTGTTCTACATGATGCTCTTAATTCTACATTTTTTACATCACATGGTAATATAAATCCATTATGTTGTGATCCTTGACCAAGGGTTTCACCTACAGGAGTTGCTGATGTTAATTTAGCATTATGTTGGTGGTGAAAAAATCCTTGAGAACTATTACCATAATAAAAATCACCTAAAGCTGGCTGTGCTATCATTTGTGAATTTCTACCTAATACAATAGGTACACCTTTAAATGTATTTGCACTTATATTTCCTGAGGCTGTTATATTTCCTGTAAATACAGAACTACTTTCTTGTATCTTTAATGTTTCATTAGATGAATCACTTACATGAAATTTTAATACTTCATCATTAAGAAGTATTTTAGTAGTATTATCACTATCTGAACTTCTTCTTATTTTATCTGTGTATATTCCTTTAGTATTTGTAAATTTGGCTGAACTTCCTGTTATATCACCCCCTATTATTATATTTGATATAGAACTTCCACTTATGTGTCTAGAAGATGTTATGTCAGTTGTTGAAACACCTGCTCCTAAAGTAGTATCTCCTGTTGTCATTGCTCCTGTTGAAGGGTTTACTTTAACTTTTGTAGTAGTTTCAACTACTTGAGCACCACTTGCTCCATCTAATACAGCTATAAAAAACGCTTGATCGTCTCCTGTTGCTACTGCATTTACATTTACTGTTGATAGTGCAGTACCTACAGGATTTTCTTCTGTTACTGTTTGAAACTCTTCTCCTAATGTAGCTCGGACAATTATAGGATCACTTCCAAATATTGCTGCTTGGGCTTCATCTGTTACTAATTGATTAGATGAATTTAATACTACAACTGAGTTGTCTGTTCCTGCTGCTAATGTAGCTGTAATTGCATCTGCTGTTATTGTTCCACTAGCACTTATATCTGTAAAAGCAAAACTTGAAGAAACAGAATTAGAACTACCTGAAGTTCCATAAAATAATTTACCATTAGATACATTAATAGCTAATTCTCCTTGAGTTAAAGAAGAAGCTTCTGCTGATCCTGTTCCATTTTTTAATATTATTGTACTTGCCATATTTGTTTTATTCTATTATAAATATTTAAAAAGTCCCCCCATTTATTGTTCCTATTATTTCTCCACTTGCACTTATATTACCTGAGGCTGTTATCTCACTATTTAAATAAACCCCAGGAAATTTTACGTTTAAAATATCGTTAGCTTCATTGCGTTCCATATAATGATTAGATCCTCCATCATTAAATTGGTATTTCTTTGAAATTATAACTCCACTTGAACTTATATTTAAAGATGATGTTATACTATTAATAATCCCCTCAGGTGCTATAAGTTGTTTACTTGTTTCTACATTAAAATCTGTAATTAATGAAGTTGCAGTTATTGCACCTACATTTATGTCAGGAGTACCATAAATGTTAGCAGCATAAGATGCCGTTTGCGCGTATGAAGATGTTATTTCTTGTGTTATTTCAACAGAAGCGGACACAGCATATGAGGCGGTGATTGCATATGAAGCTGTAGGAGGAGTAAATAAAGAACCTGTTCCGTTTACTATTTCTCCACTGCTAGATACTTGTAAGATTCTTTGATAAGTATCTTGTATGTTTTGATTTGTTAAATCGGGTAATGCCATCTATAACCATTTTTAATTTTCTTTTTCAAGATATTTTAATACCCCACCTATTACTATATCAGTATTTTTTATAGTATTTTCTTTAAGATATGTTGCTACTATATTATTTAATTTATTACGTTTATATGAAATATTTTTTATATTAATTTCTTCTTTTATTAATAGTTTTAATAAATTAATAACGTGTTGTTTTTCATTAGATGTTGGGATGTTATTTTTTACATCAACTTTTACTTTAGCTTCTACTATAGGTTTTTTAGTTGTTTGTGATTTTATTTCAACTGTTACTTTTTTAGCTGTTTCTACTTCAAAGTCACTTTCCCATGGAGTAAAAAATGTATCTTCTGCTATAACTTCTAAACGAATATTACCTGTTGTGTTTTCATCTATAAGTCCTTTTAATTTTCTAATAGGAATTTCACATTTACCCCCTTTAGAAATTGTACCATTAAATAATAATGAATAATCTTGGGTTTCTACTACTAATCTTGCTTTTGATTTATTTAAACTTGCTCCTTGTAGTGATATACTACATTCAAAAAGTTCTGTTTTATCTGTAAATAATTTATACATACTCATAAATATTAAAAAGATATGTTTTCAGCTATCATTTCTGTTCCTAATACTTCTTTGACTACTAATCTTATATCTTTAGCCTTAATTTTATATTGTTTAATTTCTCTTTTTTTAGATTCTGTTATTGTGTTACCGTGTACTTTTAAAATTAATTTTACTAATTTATTTTTTTTCTTTTGTTCCCAAGTATTCCAATCTTCTCCTCCTGCTCTTGCTATTTTTGCTACTTCTTCAACTAATTGAACATCTTCCCAAGTGTATATATTATTATTCCATGTAAAATTAGCCTCTCCCCATTTAATTTTAGACATTATTAAAGTGCTTTACATTTAATAGATGCTGAAGCAATTTGAAAATTAGATGTTTCTGGATTACCTAGTGCTATACTAAATTTTCCTGTTCCTACCCTAGTTACCATAACATCTAATTTATCATATAAAGAATTACATACAATAACATCTGCTCTAGTAACACTATCATTTGAAATGTCTAATGGTAATGAAGTTATTGAATATTTACCCCCATCAGTAGATCCAGCTAATTCTGGGATATTTTTTAATGGGATTTCCATATTTCTACCTTCTACTAAACAAGCAAGTCCTTCCCAATTACACTCACCAGCTTCCATTACTGTAGATAGAGTTAAAGTCCCAAATGAAACAGCTGCATTTGATGCAACACTTTGATTCATACTACCAAGATATCCCCATTGAGTATTTGAAATAGTATTTGAATCTATATTTTCTAATTGATCTACTTCTGCGGTTGTTAATGTTTGCCATTTTGATGCTGAAGCTTCTTGAGCTGTTTTATTAGTAGCTATTAAAGTAGCAATACTTGCAGATGTTTGTGAAAATATTTCACCACTTGCACTTATATTACCTGATGCTGTAATATGACCAGTTATATTTAAATTGTCTGTAAAAGAAATTTGATCATCTCCTCCTGTTGATTGAAAATTATCTGCAATAATAGTTCCACTTGAACTTATATTTCCTGAACATGTTATTGCTGAAGTAAATGTTACTGCTCCTGCAACTGTTTGGGCTGTTGTTTCTACGACATTTAATTGTGAATCTATTAAATCTACATATTGTCCTTCTGTTGGGATGTCTCCTTGTTGGAAATATGTTTTTAATGTTGTTTTGTTTTGGTTTGCCATATTTTTATCCTATTGTATTATTTTCTCCTATTATTTGGTATCCTATTCCTCCTCCCATTTGTTGTATACTATGAGCTCTTTGTACATTTCTAACTTCTTCTCTTGTTTTTGGAGCTCCTCCTGCTATAGTTGATACTTCTGTTCCAAATTTTACTACTGATCTTGAATATGATTTTTTCATATTTTCACTAGCTAATTTTTTATTTAAACTATCTGGAACTAAATATCCTTGAATAGTTAAACCAAAATTAGTTTTTACAACTCTATTATCTCCTTGTTGTACCTCAGTTGTATTGTTATAAGTATCTATTCTTGCATTAAACTTAAATCTTTCAGGATCCCCCCAATAAGAATCTGAAGAATAATTAATCATTTCTATTAATTTATTATTTTGAGCTACAAAATCAGTCCATATAGCACAAGTATATTGTAAAGTTACATAATCAGGTATTACTACTGCGAATCTTTCTCTTGTTGGTCTTCTTCCTTGTAATACTGCAAAATTATCATAGGAATTATGTTGAGTGTATTTTTCTTGAAATGTATAATATAATTGAGGGTTATTAGCGTCCATTTTGTTACCAAGATCTCTACGTTTTTCAACACTATCTCTTTTAAACATAATAAGAGGAACTTGAAGTTTACCTTCTTTATCTCTAAAAAATCCATCTTTTTGAACTGATTTCCATCTTTCTGGGGCTCCATACATTATAGGTACAGGAGTTCTATCACCATTTACAATAACTGTTGGTTTTATTACTTTATTAAAATAATACATTATTGCCTCATCATGGTCTTGTAAACCTATAGATATATCTTGTATTTTATCATTTCTTCTAGATGTGTGTTCTCCTTTATTTACACTAGCTCTATTGTCAGGTAGAGGAAATTGTTCAACAGGAAAACCATCATTAAAACCTGATGATAAATTTTCTCTTAATTTATCATATTGGGTAGAAGGTATAGGTCTTCTTGGATGTATGTCTTTTCTATCTTTTCTATCTGCCATTTTATGCTATTTTATTTGCTATTCCTCCATCTGATTTAGTAGTTGTAGGATATTTACCACCTCTTAAAGGTATTAAATTTAATTTTTCTACTCTAGACATATTAGCAGTAACTGAGATAGAAAAACTTGCTCCATGGTCTGCAGTTTCTGTTGAAATTGCATAATCTTTATCTCTTCCTAATATTAATTGATTTTCATTTCTTGAATCTATTTCAAAAAAATTATTTCTAAATAAAAATATGTCTCCTACTTCAGGTAAAAGATTTATTGTTTGGAGTTCTTTTTTTAAAAATAAAACTTGTAATGTTTGGCTCATATCAGATCCAAAATCATCTGAATTCCATGTATGATCATCTCTGTTAATTAATCCTGATATCTTTAAAGGCTCATAGTAATTTTTGCCTGGAGCTTCTCCATAAACATTTACATTTGTTTGTTCTAATGCAAATTTATAATAAGCTATTTCTGTTTGGATAATATCATTAATGAGTTCTCCATTTACACTATTAAATAACGATACGTCTCTACTTTTTCCAAATAAGGCCATTATAATCTTTTTAAAGTTCCTTCTCTATATTTAAAAGATTTTACACCTGGTACTCTTAAATCATTTTTACTTCTATCAGATGTTAATATATCTTGTTTTATTTTTATTAAATCATCTTTAGCTTCTCCTCTTGTTATAAATTTTATTGATACTTCTGTATATTCAACATCTTTTTCTTGCACATAATCAGGAGGAGTCATATTTCTTACAATTGTGATTTTTTGTACAGCTCTAATTTGATCTAATACATCTGTAATATTATACTCTCTATCAGTTAACATATAAGCATTTACTTGATATGTATTTAGCATTTCTTTTAATATGTTAGTTAATTTATGCATTTTAATGTATATAAATTTGATATCTACCTTCAGCTGATAAACCTTCTTGTCTAGCATTATTTTCATCCGTTGTTCTTTGGATTTGAGCTTGTGTAGTTACACCTTCTAAATCTTCTCTTAAAGTTTGAATTAATGCATCTTTTTCTGCTTGTGCTTCACTTAATAATCTACTATAGTCTAAAGTTGTTTCAGAACCAGGAATAGGCACTGATTGATATTTACCTCTTACACTTCCTAACATTTCTTTAGCTAATGCTAATGTATATCTTCTAATCCATTGTCTACCAGGTTCATTTATGTAAGAATAAGTAGGTATATCATAAGGTACATTTGATATATCTGTGATTGTATTTGTTTTTGCTGCTTCTCCCGTTGTTGGGTTTACAGATCCCCCTGTTGAAGTATTATTAATAGTATATTCAAACCATAATTTATAATCTGCTGTTGGTATTGGAAATAATCTTAAATAACGTTCTGAGTTTATTTCATAATGGTATCCTGACTTTCTAATTTGATCATTTAATTCAATTGCTTGTAATTTTAAAGTATCAAAATAAATAGGCATTAACATAAAATTAACTCCAGGAGAATAATTACCCATTCCAAAAGTTTGCATTAATGATTGAATGCCTGTACCTGTACCAGCATATGGATCAAAATATCTATTTATAGCTGAAGGGGCATAATGGTATATTTTTTTAATTCTTATTTCTACATCTCCTGCAGCTATACCTGAAGATCCTGATTCAAAATTTACTCCCCCATTTGTTAATAAATCATATTTTTGTTGATTCTTTTTAACATCTAATGATGCTGAGTATATTCTTTTTTCTGATGAATATCCACCCGCATCGTAACTACCTTGTACGTCAAAATTTGTACTAAAATCATCTTTTATATTAATTTGATTTAAAGTAGAACCTGTAGGAGATCCTCTTAATTTTCCTATATTATCTTTTATTTGAAAATTATATACTTGAGCTCCATATTCAGTTACTGCTTCTTCAAAACAAGAGAAAAAATTTACTTCTTGTAATTCAACATCTATAAGAGGATATCCTAATCTTTGAGCACACCATACAGATACTTTGTCTGCGTCTGCTCTAAATTCTGCATCATCATCATAAAATGCAAATGGGGTTGGATTACTAATTAATCCAAATGAAGAAGATCCGGGCCATATTGGTATGTCTGCCATTTTTGTTTTAAATTAGGTTGTTCCATTATAAATATGGAAGGGTTATAGAAGAGGTTACATTCCGTTTAATAGTTCGAATACTTCATCTATTGCTATATGGCGGTGGTTGTCTTGTAGTACTCTTTTATAAACATATTGAGAATTATCAATTTTAGGTAAATCAACTATTGCAGAATAATTTTTATCTTTTAAGTCTATCTGTTGGTTATCTCCACAAAATATCATTGTTGAATTTTTTCCTAATCTTCCTAATGCCATTCTAAATTGTGAACGGGTTAGATTTTGAAATTCATCAACTATTATAATAGAATTTTCAAATGTTCTACCTCTAAAATGTGCTAATGATACTAATTCAATTTTTTCCTCTTTTTCCATTTTTTCTAAAATAAGAGGTTTATTATAAATTTTACGCATATTAGATTTAATAGGAACAATCCATGGTTCCATTTTTTCTTTTTCTGAACCTGGTAAAAATCCATTATCTTCAGTTGATACTGTAGGTCTTGTTATTATAATTTTGTCTATTTGTCTTTTAAAGAACATATCTAATGCAACTTGACAAGCTAATAATGTTTTACCACTACCTGCTTTTCCTACAATAAAATTATAGGGATGGTGTAATATTGCTTGTTTTGCTGATTTTTGTTCTGGTGAAAGGGAAAGTGAAAATCTAATCGAGCCTTTTGGTGGTTTTTTTGCCGTATTTTGTTTAGCCATGTAATGTAACGTTTGGTAATACATATAAAAAAAAGAGCCGCTTTTGCGGCTCTTCTTTAAATAAACTAAACTATCTATTAGATTAGATCCATTCTTTGTAAATAAATCTTACCATAGAAGTCAGGTCTTACCATCTTCTTAGCATATCTAGTCATGATACCTTTTCTTGGAGTGAATGAAGTTGGATCATACACTAGTGGAGTCATGATTAATGGAATATAAGGAGCAAAAACAGCACCAGTTTCAAGGAATTGAGATCCTTTATAACCCATTAAGATAACGTTTTCAGTCATGTAAGGGTTTTTGTAAACATCGTATCTGTTGTTGATAGCTCCCATCTTTTGAACACCCATTGCATATTTGTCAGAGTCTCCTGATGAGTCAGCTGCGAATCCTGGGATTGATTCTAAGATTGTAGAAGCTTTAGGAGAAACTACCATAAAGTTAGCACCACCTCTTAAAGTTTTCTGGTGAATTGTATTACTAACTTTTTGTAATTTAATACCTAAAGTTTGGAACCAAGACATTTTAGTGTAATAAGCACCTGTTGCCTCATCTGCCCAAGCACCAGCTGTTGAACTAGCACCGTCTCCGATTTTAGCACTCCAGTAGTCTTTTGTATCTGCATTTGCGATCAACATGTCTAAGATTTCTAAATCAATTTCCATTGAAATGTATTCACTTAAGATTGAAGTTAATTCTGCTTCAGCGTCAATTGAGTGATAAGCATTCAAGTCTTGAGCGAACTCAGGAGTCCATTGTGCTTTCAATTTACGTGTTTTAGCAGAAACTGTGTCAGATCTTAATTGAACATTGATTTCTGGAATGTTCATTGTAGAAGTACTACCACCTGATCCAAATCCACCTGATACACCTGAAGTTCCTTCTTCGAAGTCTCCTCTGTCATCTAAGTTATCTGGTCCTAGGTAATAATTTACTTTAATATCTGCTACTTTATCAGCTGCACCACCTGCTGCATACATTTTAATGAATGAGTCTCCAGTAGTAAAGCTGTTAAATTGGTTGTAGTTAGTTCCTACACCAGTACCAGAAATAGTAAATGCTCTAACTGCATCTAAATCTACTCCAGATAAAGAAGCTGTTGATACATAAAATATATCTACATCAGTTAAAGTTTTTACATCCATGAAATCTTTATCAAAGTTTACAGATGCTGAATTAGATGCTGCAATTGATCCGAAAGATGCTGTAGTTGAACTAAGTACTGCTAAAGGAGCAGTTGCTTCATAAGCACCCTCAGCTCCCCCTGATGCTGCTAATGTAGCTGAAGAAGCAGAATTGATAGAGTAACCAAATGTACCTGCACCATAAAGAGCAGAATTTGTTCCTGCTGTTGGTAAACTTGTTTTCTTTAAGTCAGACGATGCTGCATAAAGTGAGTTACCAGACGTTTGATATCCATCACTTGTTCCATATTGGAAGTCAAGATAGAAAATTAAACCTGCTGGTAAGTTCATTGGTTGAACCGATACTAAATCTTTAGCAACGATTTCACCGAATACTCTTCGTACTAAAGGAAGAGCAACACCTGCCCATGCTTCTGAATTACCAGTGTTAACAGTAGTACCAGTTCCTGTTGCGTTAGCTTCATTTACTAGTTGTTTAGCTTGGTTTTCCAAAAGAATTGACATGTTGTTTTTTTCTGTAGAAGAAGATATACCTTCTAAAAGTCCTGATCTGTTCCATTTACCCGCTAATTTAGCAGCTTGGTTCTGAAGAACTTTATAAGGTGCAGCTCCTTCTAATAATGAATTTACTGTGTCCATTTTTTGTTTTCTTTTTGTGGGTTTTATCCCTGATTAATTATTCGTTAATTTTAATATTTGCTAGTTTTTTAAATCTAGCTACCATATCATTAGATTCTGAAATTATCGAATTTTTTCTAGCATTTGATTGTGTTGTACCAGATGATTTCGATGCCATTCCAAAGTTTTCTCTAATTGATCTTTTAGAAGACGTTTTTTTCTTTTTAGAAATTTTAAACGTATCCTTAAGTGTTTCATATATTAACTTAGCTTCTTTAGTACTTGTAGCTTTATCTATAGTTTCTACCACTTTAATTTTGTTAGATTCTGATAAGTTATTTGATTTAAAGATTCTGTTAACATACAGTAATTTAGAGTTTAATAAATTAACTTCGTTAAGTTCTGTACGAACTGTATTTAAAGCTATTTTAGTTTCTCTAAGTTGGTTTTGTAAACCGTTTTGTTTTTTACAACCGCATCCTTTTGATTCTTTTAAAGAAGTTGAAGGTACGCATTTACATGTGTTTGGATCCCATTGTTTTCCTCTTTCACATCCTTTTCCTGGTTTGTTACAAGGCGCTTTCTTTTCATACATCATGTCCATTTCCATACAATGTCCTTCTGCAGTCATGTACATACCTTCTGCACAATGACCTTCATATATGTCTTCATCATACATCATGTCCTCATCGTACATTACGTTTTCATCGTACATCATGTCTTCATCCATATCGAAATGTGCATCTGCCATGTCGTCTTCCATTAAAGAAGGTTCATGTAAATCCATTGATGAAATTTCATTTATAAGAGTATCTAGGTCAAACTCTTCATCTACCACTTCTCTTCCTTTAAGAGGAATTTCTGGGTGAGCCATTCTAGCCATTGGTCTCTTACTTTCTTCATCACAAGTGCCTGTAGGTACATAATTACCACTACCTGGAGGGCATTCTTCTAATGAATCACTACCTCGAGCCATCATAGCATCCACATCTTTAGGTGGGGGATTTGTTGGACCTGGAGATATATCTCTATGATCAATTTCCTCTTCACTCATGTTTTCTAATTCGTTAAGTAATTCTTCCAAATCTACTTCTCCACTTAAACTTTCTTCAGGTCTATCCATTTTTTCTTTATCTTTGTCAGATGGATCTGTTGGTTCAGTTTTGTCTAAGTCTTTTTCTTCCTCTTCTTCTAAGTCTATCATTTCATCTACATCTTCATGCATTAATTCTTCATCATCAGATAATTCTTCATCTAAATCTTCAGATAATTTTGCAGATAACATAGATTGAAGTTTAGGAGTAAAAGCCTCTTCAAGTGCAGCTTTAGCATTTGCAAGAGCAACTTCACGAACAGCTTTAGCGTCAGCGATTGCTTCTTTTAAAATGTCTTTTGCCATTTTTCTTTGTTTTTTCTCTTTCGAGTCACGTTAATTAATTATACGGGAAATAAGGTTATTAGGAACCTTAATAAGGGTTTATAAATATCAGGGACGGCTTATTGAGAAGTCCGTATGTTATGGACATACATATATCAAAAAAACAGAAAACAAAAGAGGCGCCGAAGCGCCTCTATTGATCCATATGTTAATTAAAAACTATTACTTTTTAATAAAGAAAGACATTACTAGAACTAATACTATTAGCCCTACAAAGCCACCATTACCAAAGTTAGTTACTAAAGTAGTAAGGTTAGCAATTACGTCTACTCCGAAAACTGTTCCTCCTGTTAATACAAACCAAAGGATTGATACTGGAATAACAGCCATTAAGATAGATCCTAATCCACCAAAAAAACCTGTTATCATTTTCATTACATTTTCCATTTTTTCTTTTTTTTAATTAATACTCAGTTTAAAATTTGTAAGATAAACCTAATTTGAAAGAACCTTCTCTCTCACCATTTTCATCTTCTTTTAAACCTACACTGTAGTTAGGCTCAACATGAAGACCTTTCCATACATCATAAGAATAACCGACGCCAACAGTTAAGTTGTCCATCATTTCTTCAGTTGGTGCTTGAACTGAAACATACATGTTTGTATTCCAGTTATAACGTCCCCAAAGATCATAAGAAGTTTCACCTGTTGAATCTTCTCCTGCTCTTACTAAACCAACAACACACTTATCGTTGTAAACGTATCCGATACCTAAGTTGTCAGTAAAGTTTGTTGTACCCCATTCCTCGTTTAAGTCGCTGTCAGGAGTGTTTACAGTAGTTACTACCATAAATTGTGCTGATGCTGCAAACGTCGTCATGATTGCTACAGCCATTGTCATAATTAAATTTTTCATAATTTTTGTTTTAGTTAATATTTATTTTAATTGTTGAAAACGAGAGTAGCTGACATACTACTCTTGTGCTTTTATGTACGTTGTGTACTATATGTTTTTTAATCTCTCATTGAGTTTAATTTTTTTGTAACCTTTATTGCTTGATATACATACAACAGGATTTTGGAGAAACCAAATTTTTTTATAGGAATTTTAACAAGCACATGTACCTGTATTATCACAGATAATGTCGCGGATTATGTTATTTACGTTTGTATATTTATATTCTGGTAGTTTTATTTTACCTTCACTCATAACTGATGCTGGTTTCATAAAGGCACCGTGTGTTGAAGGGGTTGAAACAAAATCCCAACATAATAATTCAAAATCATCTTCAACTGTCATTGTACCTTCAGCTAAGTTTTCTGAAACTGAACCCATACCACGAGAACTAATACCAACTGTTATTCCAGCAGCAAATAATGCTTTTAATATATTTCCTGCGGGTGTAGATAGTATTTCAACTTTTCCCATAACATCGTCTCCATCCCACCAACATTTTTTAACTGTATGAGAAACATTTTGTAAATTAATTATAGAACTTTCTGGATGGTCTAATTCTCCCATAGCTCTATTGTCTGCTACAGGTCCATTCATGTAAGCTTCGACTTCACGTTCCAATATTTCTTTTGGATATACTCTACCATTTTGATTTTTGGCTTCTGCTCTTTGAAGTACACCTTGAACTATTAAAGGTTTATTTTCTCTAACAGATTGTTCTGCTAATTTTCTATCTACTTGAAATGGTCTATATTCTGTTAAAAGCATATTATTATTTTTATTGGTCAAATTCAAATGAGGTGTGAGAGTCAGCTTCGTCTGAAAAATATTTAGTAAAAGAAGCTCTTAAATCTGGTTTATCTCCAAAAGCCATATTAATTGCTTGTCTTTTTCCTCTTACATCAAATTCAGCTACTGTTAATAATAATTCTGAATATTCTTCTTTATTATTAATAAATTTTGTAATTAAATTATACATTCTTTTTACATCACTTCTTGCTTTTCCTCTTTCTCCATCAATTTCATCCTCAGCTTGATCTAAGTCCATCATTCCCAATTCATCTGATGCTTCAGTATATTTTACTTTTTTCTTTTTTCCAAAATAACCCATACCTTCTCCTGCATTAAATGAAGCTCCTGTACCTGTTGTGTTTTCATCCATAACAGGATCATCAAAATCAGATCTAATTGCTGGATCCATTCTAGGATCTTCTTGAGAAAAATCTTGAATTTGATTGGCTAATTTTTTTATTATGTCACCCTCTTCAGTTTTTCCCATTCTATCAGCTATAACAGCTATAGTATTTAGTATTTTATTTAAACTATAATCCCCTACTACTTTTTGTAATGCCATAATATCATTATTACTTATTGAGTCTTGATCACGAGGTTCTATGTTGTCTTTTCTCCATCTATCTAACCATTCAGGTTCTTTAGCTTCAAGACGTTTTTGTTTATCTTGCCATTCATGTATATTAAATTTTTTACTCATTTGATTTTAGTTTATTATGTTCTTCAGGGTAATTTTTTCTTAAATGTGTTCTAAAAACTTTTATTATTTCTTTTAATTCTTCAGATAAATTATATAATTGTGTATCACTACTGTATTTTTCTTCTTCTAATAATTTTTCAAAATCTTGTGCTTCTGCATATAAATCTTCAAACATTTTGTGTAAAGATTTTTTATATACTACTTTAGATCTTATTGCTCCTGTTTCTGGGTCTGCAGGTTCATCTATAAAGTAATAATCTTTTTCATCACTTTTACCTTTATTCCCTCTAGCAGGATCTCTAAAAGATCTTAAATCTTCAGTCCATTCTGATTCTTTTATATTATATATTTCAGTAAGACTAACCATGAATAGTTTTTAATTCGTTTACTAATTCATAATAATTAAGTAAATTAATAACATTATCATCATGTACTGATGATTTTTTACATAAAGGTTTAATTAATCCTTTTGTTTCATTTAATTTAATAGCTACTGCTTTATCTTTAACTTTTTTAGAATATCTTGTAAGAGATTGTTTAACTGTTTTTATTTCTTGATTAATATAAGACTTAAGAGAAGGACTATTACTAACACTATTAACATATTCTTTTAATAATGTTTTTTGATTTTCTTCTAAACCACTATATTTGTTGTTAAATTTTTCAAGTAAAACTTTATATGTAAGTAATCTAGTATCTTTATCTTGTTTATTAAAATTTTCTAATACAGTAGATTTTTTTATATTGTTTTTCTTAGTTGTTATATGTTCTAGAAGTGTTACTTTAGAATTAACTATAGATGTTGGAGAGGCATCTTTATTCTCTAATAAATTATAAACAGATGCCATTACCTTATAATTAGATATTTTAGCTTTAAAAAAATTATTTATATCATAAGTTTCTTTTATTGCTTTAATTAAATTATATTTTTCTCTTCTTAACTGGGATTTGTTTAGTTTATTATGAGCTTTTATTAATTCTTCAATTAATATTGTAGCTTGACTTTCCTTATTAAACTTTTTAGTAGAAAGAGTATGATATATTTTATATTCTTTTAATAATTCTGTTTTTGAATTAAAATGTTTTTTAAGGAATGATAAAGATTTTGGTTGACTCCCCGATATTGTATCAGAAGTTAACTGCCTAGTTAGGAGTTCAAACAAAATTCCAGTATTCTTGTACTTAGAATGCTTTACTTTCATGTTTATAAATTCGAATTTATCTATATATAAATATAGAATTATTTCTGAGGCTTAATGTTTTTTTCACTTAAAAGTCCATTTTCATCCTCCTCTTTTAATACTTGCTTTTTTGATTTAATTTTTTTAAGAGATTTTTTTAAATTTGCAATTTCAAGTGTTGAGATTTTATTACCATCTGATGGGTTTTCTGGTGTTGGAGCTTCTAATCCTCCTTTTCCTATTGGATCTCTACTAAAATTACCTTTATCAGAACCATACTTTTGTGGTTTATCAATTGGACGTCCTGGAGATTTTTCATCATATCCCGTTGGTACCTGAGCTGGTCCTACTGCTTTATCTCTTTTATTACCATATAATGAAGCTAAATCATGAGGAGTACCATAAGAAACACCGGATTCTGCAGGGTCGTTTCCTTCGTTTTCAAGTTGATTTAATCTAAATTTATGCATTGCATCCTCAGCCATTGCTTCTTTTTGATCTTGATATTCATCAGGAGATAAACCAAATATATTTTCATAAACCCAATCTTTACTAAATAATTTTTGGTCTATCATATTTTGTGATACAGTAGTTTTAGCAGTATATAATTCAATTTTTTCTTGTTCATATATAATAGATGGAACTGTTAAATCTAATGAAAAATCAACTAATTGTTCATCTTCAAACCCCTGTGCATATAAATGTACTAATGCTATTTTAGTTAATTCTGATTCTACAATTCTTTGAATACGTTCAACTGTTCTTGCAAAACGAATATCCATACCTGCTAATGTAGATTTTCCTTCTACTCCTTCTTCATAACCTAAAAATGGTTTAGGTATTTTAAGAGCAGCCATCATTTTATTCTTTAAATATTCAATATCTCCTGTACCATCATAATCTAAACCTTTAGTAGTATCAATACGAGTTGTAGCATCATTACCCCTAATAGGAATAAAGAAATCTTCAGTCATATTTTGCATATTAAATTTAAGATTATAATCTCCTGTATTTTGATCTATATAAGGTGTTTTTTTCATTTTATTAGCTGTATCTGCCATAAATTGTTCTACCTTGTCAGAATCTGTATTACCAATATTAATATAAAATACTCTTTTTTCGGGTGCTCTCATAATTCTATGAATTAACATAGCATCCTCCATTAACATTAATTGTTTAAATACTTTTCTAGATGGTTCTAAATAAGATCTACCATAAGGAAGATAATTAGAATCTGTAAGTAATCTAAAATGGGCTACTTCATAGTTTTCTAAACTAAATTGGTCTCTTCTAATTGTATTAGTTGCGCCACTTGCTAAACCATTTGGGTCAAGTGTAAAACGAGTATAAGATGGATTTTCAGGGTCTGTTCCTTCTTCTCTTACTACTTCATAAACAGATAAAGGTATAACATTATATACTCCATATTTTTCAGATACTTCTAGTTTTAAGTAAAAATCCCCATACTTACACATATTACGAATCCAAGTAGCTAAATTAAATTCTACATTTAAAACATCATAAAATAAGTTATGTAATACTTTTCTAACATTTTGATCAGATGAATTTATATTTAAAACATCTCCATATTCATTTCTTGTAGTAGTTTCATCAGATACAATATCAAGAGCTGCTGCTATAATAGGATCATGATCCATAGCTTCATAATCACTATAAAGCTGAAGTCGCATTGACTGATAATTTAATGTTGGGTTATATTGTAATGATGATCCTACAGGTTTATGTAAACGTGTAAACCTATCATATAATGAATTTGTAGCTAGATTTCCATATTTTTGGATTCTACCTGTATCCATTACTTTTAATCTTTTTCCTCCTACATTTCGAATTATTACATCACTTGAAAATAATCGTGATAATCTTGTAAATAAGCTAGTGTCTGCCATTTTGTTGTTTTTTAATACATATTAAAGGAGCCAAGTTAAATCTTGTTCTCCATGTTCTCCTAAATCTTGGGACCATCCTGCTTGTTTTTTACCTATTCCATTGTTAGTATAAATAGCAGGTGTACTTCGTTTCCAATTATTTAGGGTTGCGTTTGTTAAATCTATTCCTTGTTGTGCGAATTTAAGTGCTGTATCTCTAACATAACAAGCTGTTGCTAAAGACATTACTAAATCATCATTATATCCTGTTTGAGCTTCTGCTCTTCCATTTTTCCAAATAAAAGTTCGCATTTCTTCTAATGTTCTTTTTCCTTGAATTATTATTGATTTTTCTCTTAAATAAGCATCTAATTTTCCTATTACTAATGGTCTAGATTTCATACTCATTGTAAAACCTGGAACCATTTTAGTTGTATCTGTTATGTCATATCCTTTAGCTAAGAAAGCATCTGCATTTGTTGCTGCATCTCCTTTAGGTGAATAATATAAATTTTTATAACCTTTATCTATTACTACTTGAATTGTATTCCATCCTATGTTAGCATTTTCAATTACAAGTAATGCGTTATTATATTCTGTAGCTATTGCTACTAACATATGTCCAAATTCTTTTGTACCAATTTGAGATTTAAATTCTCCTATTTGTTTACATTCTTCAATATCAATAACATGAAAAGCAGAATAATCTTGAGAATCACCTCTAGCTACATCTGCTACTACTAAATAATTTCTATTATAATCAGGATATTCCCATACATAAAAACTACCATCTATTCCTCTTCTTTCTGAAGGGTCTATAGTACATGTTTGTTCGTAATAACTTAATAATTCAGGAGTAAATACAGTATTACCAGAAGTTGTAAAATCACAATCACATTCTTGTGCTGCCATTCTATGTCCTAATTCATCTTCTTGTTGGTTTCTCCATGCTTCATCTCTTTCTGGATGTACTGTCCAAGGTAATCTAATAGGAGTAAATCCATTAGTTCCTTCTTCTCCTTTAACCCACATTTTATGAAAAAAATTTCCAGTTCCATTAGGTGTAGATAATACTATTGCTTTACCCCCTGTTGATAATGTTTGTTGTGAAGATGCCCAAATTTCTTCTATTCTATTTTGTTCAATAAATGCTGCTTCATCAATAATTAATAAAGAGATTGCTTCTGATCTACCTGCATCACTTGCTGCTGATACTGCTTTTACTTGAGACCCATTTTTAAGTCGAAGTGCTAATTTATTATTTTCTTCAAATCCTAATTTAAGCCAAGAAGGTAAACCTTCATACATAAATTTTACTTTTGTTACTAAATTTTTAGCTGTATCTTGTTTTGTAGCTATTACTAATACATTAGTATCTTTTACAAACAACATTTGATATAAAGCCATTCCAGCAGATAATGTTGATATACCTAACTGTCTTGATTTGAGAATTATACTTCTTTCATTTTTACTTAATAAACTTAAAACTCCTTCTTGAAATGGATATAAATTAAATTTAATACGACCTCTTGTAGGATGTTGAATCATACAGTATTTTTTCATAAAATATACTGGATCTTTTGCACATTTTAAATACTCTTGTTTTATTATTTTTTTTATGTTTGGTTGAGTCATATATTATACATATACCTTTTATTAATCCATGAATGATTTTACTGTATAGTATAAAACTTGAGCTATACGTTCTTTAGTTGTACCACTAATAGTAATTACTTTATTACCTCCATGCATTGATATAGTTGATCTTATTTGTTTATCAATTGCCATTCTATATTCAGCATTTGTTTCTCTAACACCATTATCTTCTATTTCTACTCCTTTAGGACTAATATAAAATAAAATATCATATTCATACATTAAAGGTTGAATAGTAGCATTTAAATAAAATTTTTCACCTTCAGACATTGATTCAGATAAACTAGCAAAAGCCATAACATCAATAATTGTTCTATCAGTTATAATTTTTTCTTGCATTAATTCACTTGCTCTTTCAGCTGCAAATACTAATTGTCCTTTTAAAGTACTATCTGTATTTAAAGGTATACCCATTTCCATAAGGTATTTTGAGCGTTCTGTTCTAAAAGTATAATCTTTAAATTCAGATAGTTTTTTTAATTCTTTTACTAATGTAGTTTTTCCTACACTCATTGTTCCACAAAAACCTATTTTCATATATTAATGTCTTGATGTTCCTTTCATTGAAGGGTTTTTATACCAAGGTAAACCCTCTTTACCTTTCATTATTTCATTCCATGTGTCAAAATCATATTCAATACCATTTAAATAATATTCTTTTCTTTTTTGTTCTTTATTAATTAAAGCAGGACCATCTTCATTATGAAATACTGCTTTATAACCAAGATCAACTACTCTTGCTTGTGTTTTTGTTCCGTCTTCTTCAATTTTGTAAACTCTCCTAACTTTAGTTTTAGGATTAACAGAACGTCTAATTCTTTCTATTTCTTTTTTCTCTATTTCGTTCATTTTTATTTTTTTAATAGTTGTTCAGCTACTAATGTTCCTTGTGCACCTGATACTGTTATACCTCTTGCTGATAATGCATCACCTACAAAATGTACATTAGGAAACCTAGTAAGACTTAAATCTTCGTAATTAACTAATGGTTCTGGTGCTAAATATTTTACTTCAGGCATATAAATACCCCAATCTTTACCTAGTGTTGGGAATACTTTTTCCATATCTTCAATAAATTCATGAATGTATGAAGCATAATCACCAATAGCTTCCCATAGTAAATCCATATTATTTACTACTTTAGTTTCAACATAATCTCCTTCCGTTGTTTTTGAAGGTACTCTATGTGAAGGTGAATAAAATAATCCTTTACCATCTATTTGCATTTTCTTTACTGCTTCTCTTGACCAATCAAATGGTTTATCTATTCCTCTAACTTCCATTAAAATACCAAAATTAGTCATATCATTTTGATATTTTTTATCTTTTTTAGCATGACCATTATAACTTATATCTCCATAAGTGTGTTCAGCTGCTACATAAGCTGCATTATTATTTGTACAAAATGATCTTAATGATACACCTTTATCGTCATATTTTCTATATAACTTAAAATCATAAGCAATATCAATTAATTTTTGAAAATGTTTTTGTGGTGCTTCAAAACGTACTCCAATTTGTACTGGTTTTGGTTCTGTAGGTAATTCATAACTTTCAGATAATGATTTTGCAAAATCAATTCCTGATTTACCTACACCAAAAATAAGTTTATCATAAAATTCCGTAGAATATATACCATCACTAAAATTATAGTATACTTCTTTTCTATCAAAATCAATATTTGTTACTTTAGTTTCCCATTTAAATTCTACACCTTTTTCTACTAAATAATCATACCAATTCTTGCCAATTTCATGTAGATAATCGGTTCCAACATGCCATACAGGGAATAAGCGTAAACCAAAATAAGGTTTAATAAAATCAGGTTCTGCTTCTGGATTTGAACATTGTACTTCAGATGGGTTTGGATGAAAACGTTTAAAATTATCAATTACTTGATCAAATAATTCCATTGCTTTTTCATCACCTGTATATTTAGATAATTGTCCCCCTATTGATGTATGGTAAGTTAATTTACCATCCGACCAACCACCAGCACCTAAAAAACCTCTCATTACATCTTCTGCTGGTCTTCTATATGGATCTAAACCCATATCTATAATAGTTATTTTGCCTTTAAAATTGTTATCTACTAATTTTGTTGCTGCATTTACACCCGCAACACCAGCTCCTACAATTACTATATTCATGTTTTATTAATTTTGTGGTAACGTACAAAAAAAAGCTGTGGCTACCAAATTGGAGGCCACAGCTCTCTTAAAATTTTTAATTAAAACGTCCGGCTATGAATCGGACTAAATGTTTTTAACAGTCACAACAAGTACACTCACATGAGGTACCACATTTACATATTTTACAATCACACATAATTATTTATTTTTTTTAGCTTTTTCGAATGACCTACCACCAAAGTAAGCACCGATCACTGTTATTAATACTAATTGTAATAGATCTGTCCATTTTTGTTCTACTACAAAATTAATAGAACCTGCATCAATAAATATCATTAAAACTGTACAAATAACTAAAAATGCTAATACTAATGGTCTTATATTTTTTGATAACCATGAATCGCTATTCATATCTGCTTTCCAACGATCTGTGATGTTTTTTTCCATCTCAATTTCGTAGTTAGCTATTAATTCTTTAATTTTTTGTTCTGCTTCTAATTTTTCTTCTTTAGAAGTATGTAAGTTATCTATAACTCCTCCTACACCTTCTACTAAATCTTTAGCTCCTCCGCTAAATATTGTTCCTAATATGCTCATAACATTTTGTTTTTATTTATGTTTATAATTATCTTCAAAATCTCTTAATAATAAATTTCCTTTTAAATATGCTTCCATTTCCATTTTTCTCATGTGTGGGTCATCTTGAGCGTATGTTGGGCTGGAAGCATTACCCATATTTAAATCACCTCTTTCATTTTGAACATGATGAATTAATTCATGACAATATGATCTTAATATATCCTTTGGATGCCTATCAGTAATAAATATTACTATTTCTAAATCATCTGGACTATAATGTGCTGTTTTTCCAAATATATCTTGTGCATTTTCTTTATCTTTACGTAAAGTAAGTTTGGGAGCTTGTTGTATATTATACATTTTTTTAGCATCCTTATATATATTTTGAAAAGCTTCTTTTAAATCCATTATTTAAGGTATCTGTCAGTCATTCCTCTATTAACACCATCTGCATAATAAGTATCTAAACCCATATATTCTGCATCATAAACAGGTTCTTCTCCTTCTTCCATTGCCATATCATCTCCAGGTGGTGGTGGCGGTGGTGGTGGTGGGGCTCCTCCTCCAACAGCTGGAGAAGTTGAATCTATATCATCATCCTCTCCTGGTACATGTTTAGGACCTGTTAGTAGTCTATTTATGTGTTGTATGCAGTAGTTTTTTTCATCTATATCATTTAAATAATATTCTTTAGATCCAATTTTAACCATAAATGAAAATTGTTCATATATTAAATCAAAAGTTGTTCCATTATGTAAAAATATTTTATATGAAGGAGGAATAGAGTTTACAGCTTTAAGTTTATCTATAAAACGATTTGTTGGATTCATTTTAAGAGTATTTTTTAAAGCATCTAAAACTTCTGGGGGAAGATTATATTTTCTTTCTTGAAGATTAGTTTTTAATATACCTGAAGCTATTTCTTTTGGCTCTTCTTCTTCAGGTTCTCCAAATAATACAGCATCTGGAGCTTTTGGAATTGTATATTCTTTAGATTCTTGTTCTGACATTTCTATTTCCAATTTTAATTTTTGAAAACTTTCATGTTGGTTTTTTACTTTTTTTATATAAGCTTCAGGCATTTTAATTCCTTTTGAAGCATAATATTGTAATACTTCATCAGTTGTTTTACCATTATTAAACATTTCAAAAAATTTACTTACAGTTGATTCTAATAATACATCATTTTTATAAGAATCCATATGTTCCATTAAATTTGTATGTTGTCTTTCTTTAAGATATTGAGAAACTAAACTAATTTCATTCATATCTCCTCCTTGATCTGGAGAATCTATTGCTTGCATTTGATCTTTTAAAGCTTTAATTTGATCATCAAAACCTTTTCCTGCATCTTGTCCTGCTTTTGCAGCTGCAGATATTGCTTTTGATCTTTGTTTTCTAAAATATCTTATTTGATAATTTAAAACTGCTTTTTGTAGTCTTTTTAAACCTTGTTGAAATGCTTTACTTTCTAAATCTGATTGTTCTTCTATAGGAATTAAAATATAATCACTATTTTTATGTTTTTTTACATTTTTCATATTCTTTAATGTAGTTTTTAAATTAAACTTTTCAGGTTGATTCATTTTATCTACAGCCTTTTTTATAGGATCTAATCCAGCTGCTCCACCTTCTTTTTTAAGAATTTGAATAATTTTCTTTTCTATTTTATTTAATAGTTTTTTATCTGTATTTGTTGCTTCCTCTAATCCGTACCCTATTCTACCTGTTTGGGCTCTACTTCCGTAAAAATCTGATTGAGCTTTTGATTCTGCGTCTCTTCCTCTTATCATAGCATCTATCATTTCTAATGCTGTGTCTATATCTACAGGAATAGGTTTATCATATACATTCATAAACCCTGCATAGCTTGAGTCTCCCATTTCTGGTAATTCAGGTAATACTTTTTTTAATTCATAATAAGATCTTTCATATCCAAAAGCTCTAATAAATTGTACTCCTCCTTCTCCTCTACTAAATACTATTTCTTGAGTAGATCTACTTTTATATTGAAGAGAACCTAAATCTGGATAAATTGTAATTCTACCTTCACCTCTTACTACCTCATATTCATATGCATCTTTCATACCAACTAATTTACCTTTAAGATATACTTCATCGTATGATTTATCTTGAGGTGATGGTCCTCTTCCTCCTATTTCTTTTGCTATGCGAATAGCTTCTTCATACTGGTAAATTTCATCTGCATATTGATTTGCAATAGGGCCTCCTTCTGGTTCAGCCTCTTGTTCCATATCTCTATAAAGCTGTTTAAGTTGATTATTTAATTCCTCAACTGAATAACTGTCTGCTAATTCTTGAGCTCTATTTTCCATTATGCCTGGAGGCATACCTGTCCTAGTAAAACGAGAACGAGCTTGTCCTTGAGTAGTTAAAGTAGCATCATTATATGCCCCCTCGTTAATTTTTTTAATTGTTTTTTTTATAAAGTTTTTTAATTCAAACATACCTTGTTTATTTTGGCTATTATAATTAAAATTATCTGAATCTTTTCTATAATGTCCCCCATCTCCTCCATAAATATTTTGAAAAGTATAAAAATCCATTTCATCATCATCATCATCCCATCTAGATCTTTGAGAAGTTACATTATTTCCATCTCCAGCGTTCCCTCCACTATCTCCAGTACCCGTAAATTCTTGTACTAATTTAATTAGTTCCTGTAGTTCTCTCTGATTCATCTAATTGTTTTTCTAAATCTTTTTTCATTATTTCAGAATACTTTTTTATATCTTTAGAGTATTTTTTACTATCAATACCTCCTACCCATCTTTCTACTTCTCCTTTTTCAGAAACATATCCTTGATTAGATATATTTGCTATTTCTATTAAAGAAGATTCTATATTATTTAATATTTCTAATTTATTTTTTATTTCTAATTCTTTTAAATATTTTTCATATTTTCCCTCAGTAAGTTTTAATTTACCTTCATGTTCAATTACACAATTTAAACATTTTTTGTGAATTTTATAATTAGGTTTATCTAATTGTCCTTTCATTACCTTACCACATTCAGGGCAACATAAAGGCATAAATACTTCTTTTTTTATTGAATCTAATTTAGATATTGTTTGTTTTATACCATTTTTAATTGTCCAAGTTTTTTTATTTTCTGTCCAAACATCTCCTTCTTTATATTCTTTTTGTTTTTTCTTATAACCTATTTGAATTCCTGAAGATTCGCCTACTTTACCTGTGATTAGGTTTCGCATTCTATTTACATCTTTTTTATTAAATTCTTTTTTTAACATAACTTATTATTTTTTAAAAACTTGTTTACTAATTATTTGTCTTAATTTTTTACTTTTTAATAGTTGAGATCCTAAAGTACCTTCTCCTAATGCATAATCATCATCTTCATAAGGTATATCTCCTTGAGCTTTACAAAATGCTTTAGGATAATCTTGAGGAGTATCTTGGTTAGAGTCATTTATATTTATAACTTTCCATACAGCATTTGGAACTATTTGATATTCAGGATATCCTTCTATTACTCCTGTCCATGTTCCGTCTGAGTTTTCTGAATTTCCTTGTTGAATATTATAATTGCTATCAAATATCCAAGCACTTGCGTTAGAACTCCAATAATACCATAAACCTGTTAATGTGTCTTGTCTATAATCTCCATCACCAGCATATGTTCCAAATGGTGGGTAAGAAGGATTATGTGAAGTGTTTATTACTGGAGTTATGTTAGTAAATGTTTGACCACCAACATATACTATTTTATGTCCTTGTGCTCTAAATTCACTATTATTTGTTAAATTTGGTTCTTGTCCTCCAATAGTCATACATGAATAACTTCTTTGACAATGATATTTTTTATCTGATGTACATTTAGGATTACATATTTTTGCTGTTACATTTTTACATTCTACTACACAACTACCATCATCTACAGTTGCTGCAGGGCTATAATTTGGTGATGTTGGATCCATACAACCTTCCCATTGACAACATGATATATCAGCTATATCTAAATTTCCTGTTGGTGATATTCCATTACCTGAAACAGGTGCTGATGAAGTAAAACATCCATCATTATATTGATGGTATCCATCATCATTACCTAAAGTTCCTGCTATAGATGATGCGTTTTGATCTGTTGGGTGGGTATCTACTGCACATCCTCTAAACTCACATATCCCTCCATTTTGTATTGGAGTTACATCATAATATTCCCAAGCTGTTCCTAAAGGATCTAGAGGTGCATAATTTTCTGCTAATGGATCACCACATCCTTCAAATTCACATTCTCCCCCTCCAGTTGCATTTGGATCATAGTTAGTTGCAAGCGGATTATCACATCCTAAATCTCCATATCTACAACCTATATTAAAAAATGTTCCCATATCTACCCCTGAACCATTTTGGTTAGCTATACCATCTCTTATAATACCATTAGGGTCTGGGGCTGTTAATTGATTTCCATTACCATCTTCACATAATTCATAAAGATCATTTGTTGATTCATTACAAACATAATTTTGTGGTGTTCCTTGTCCAGCAGTTGCGGTTGCTTCTAAACAATAATAAAATTCACAATCACCATTATCAATAGTATAACTTGCATTCCAATTTGTTGGCTGTGCATTATCTTGTTTATAAGCACAACCTACACATGAATAATCACAACATGAATTCCATCCTAATGCTTGAGTATAGTTTACATCATTTATATCATCTCCATTACAATCTAAATTATATCCTGGTTGATAGTTACCACATTCCATCCCACTACTGTCTGTACATCCTTGAAACGTACAAGCATTTGCATCGTGGGTAAAGGTTGCAGCTGTTACTCCTCCCCAAGTGTTAGTTGTATCTACAATTCCTGTTGGGTCTGGTGTTGTTAATTGTGCTCCTGAACTTGCATCTTTACATAATAAATATCCTGGGTTTGTATTACATATATAAGTTCCAGAACTAGGTTCTGTTACACAACCTTTATAAACACAAGGATTTGTATCGTCTGTGTCTGAAGTTTCTTCTACATTGTGAGAAGCATCATAAGCTGACGCTGCATTTGAACCATCTCCATTAAAACCATTAGTCATACATCCATACACTGGTAAATTACACATTGATGGTGTTGAATCAAATACAAGTTGTGTACCATCTGTGTTTAAAGGAAGAACCCCTGCTGATGTTGCAACATCACAAGGTGGATTTCCTACTCCTGGATTTAAACAATAATAATTTAATGCTGTTGAATCTGTACATCCTGTTACTATTGGTATATTATATTGACAAGGGTCTCCACCTGGATAATTTGGATCATTTCCTCCTTGATATTGTAATGTAGCGTTTGGATCAAAGTTAATTGCTGAATATCCTCCATTATTTGGAACAGGTTCTGTTGCTGCATTTCCGTTTTGGTCATTACCATCTACATCTACATTTTCTCCTGCTGTTTGATCCATACACCCTGTAAATTGACATAAAGATGCGTTGTTTGTAGGAGAAGTTTCATTTGTAAAAGTAACACCTGAGTAATTTGTAGGATCAAAATAATTAAATGCTGTATCTACTGTACATGCCCATACTTCACAAGTACCATCATCTGTAATAGTGTAATTTATACTTCCATTGTTATTAGCTCCAGCTGCCCCTAAGTAATTGTTTACTAAAGCATTACCTAAAGTATCAACTAAACCTGTTACACTATTGTCTGTACAACCAAATACTTCACAAGTAGAATTATCAGTTGTTACAACAGAATAATTACCACTTGAATTATTTCCTAAACCTGTAACAGGATCTGCAGCATCTGTGTGATCTATTCCTGCTGCATCTACTACAGTTATACCTGTACATCCTGGAAATAAACAAGAATTATCGTCTACAAAATCTGTTGTTCCTCCTGACCATGTATCTGTTTCATTTGCTGTTATTGTTGTTCCATCATTTAAAGTAAAAGTACTTACATTAGTTGCAGCTGGAGTTGAACCATCAGCTGTACATCCATCAAAAGCACAACAGCTTATATCATTAGGATCAGGAACTGGTCCACCGTCCCAACTAATACCATTAGTTGTATAACCATCTAAACACCCAAGTACATTTTGGTTTGAATTACCATTAAAATCTATTTGATAAGTTGCTGAGTTTGCTGCTGTTTGAACACATCCTACACAATTGTCTCCATTTTGTACATCAAAAAACCCAGGAGTTAAAGCTAATCCATTTGCAGTCATCCATGCTTGAAGATCTCCAAAATTATTTGCTGAAGTTGAAGTAGTTGGATGGATTCCTATATCACAACTATCTAAGGTTGTTGTTAAACCATCTTCCCAACAATTATCATTTGCCCATGTTTGATTTTGACCACAAGTACTCATAGTATGTGGAGTTGGCTGCATTGTATGAGAAGTACAATTATTATCAGTACAGTAATAAGGATTAGTTATTGTTGGGTTAGGACACCAACAACTAGTTTGGGCAGGTATAGTATAACCTCCTGGAAAGTTAGAATAAGGAATTGTAACATCACTTCCTATTAAAGTTTCAGGATCACCACTATTGTTTCCTGTATCACAACATATATAATGACTATTAATATTACCTGTATTACAGGTACTATCATAAAATACTAAGTCTCCATAATCTACATTAACATTACAAGCTGTAGTGTATCCTGCGGGTCCAGTATCAGCTGGATTAGGATCATCTAAATCATTATCACCAGTGTGCCAATTCATGTCTGGTTCTACAAGTGGGTCTTCAACACCTGGAAATTTACTACCAAGGGAAAAACCTCCAGTAGGAGTTGAAGTATCATCTGGTTGTTTTTGAACAGGAGCTTGTCGATCTTGTTCTTTTAGAATTTTTTGTATTCTTTGTTTAATTAAATTGTATAATTGTTGTTTTTTCATGTTTTTTTATCTAAATCCTGTTGCCATTCCCCCTAATATAAATTTACCAGTTATTTTAAATGGCACACTTGCTATTTTTTCGTCTCTAATTACTACTCCTTCATGGTTGTCAGCTGAACCCATAGGTGAATTTAATACTTTAAGTACTTCATCTCCTAATTTTTCAGTTGCTAGATAAGTTGTCCATCCTTCTATAGCTGCTTGTTTATCTTCTTCACTTTCAAACAACTCATCTATATTACCACCTTCTAAAAGAGTAGTATAAACTAATTTAGAAACTGCTCCTCTTTTTATTCCGTCCATAAATATAAAAGTTTCTTTAGGGATGTCATTTAATTCATTTAACCATTTTTCTAATGATTGTGTTTTATTTCCTTCATTAGATTTTATTGTATAATTAACAGAAAGTGCAGCTGCAAAATTTGGTTTTTTAATCATTTCTGTTGGGACAGAACCATAAACTTCAAATCCTCTTTTTTTAGCTATTGGTGCTAAGTTATCTAATAAAGATTGTAAAGCGGATTTATCATAAGATATTTCAGAAGATATTCTTTTAGTTAACATTTTTCGTTTACCTTGTACTTCTTTAGTTTCTATTTTGTTTAAACCATGAATTGCTATAAAATTTGTATCATATTTTTGTACGTTAGTTTTTCCTTCAACATATTCCATATTAAATAAAATATTTGGATCATCCCAAGCTCCTAATTTTTTTAAATCATTTTGTAAAGAAGGTAATGCTTCATTAAACATATCTAATACTTCACCTCCTGCTTTAACCATTCCATGTCCTGGTTTAAATCTATCTTCTAAATCTGCTTTTGTAATACCTTTTATATCAAGAGGTTTTTTAGAACCTCTATCCATTGCAAACTGTTTTTGACCATCTAAATCTATTAAACGGATAGAACTATTTACACCATCTATTTTTACTGCTCCTGGGTTTGTTTCTAGTGAATCAGAAGCTTCTTTAAAAACATTTAATAAAGATCTACCATCATTTACATTTGGTAAATCAAATGGATGAGCCATATGCCCCGCAGCTCCCCCTTCTGTTATTATTATTTCATTTATTATTTCTTTCCACCATTCTTTAGTAAATAAACTTTCTTTTCTTGCCATAGGTTCTTCTTCTTCTATTTGTTTTCCTATTTGAACATTTCCTTCCCTAACAACCATATTAGGATTAGTATCATACCATTTATATCCAGTTACTCCTTTAACACTAGTATCAAATCTAACATCGTCTATAGCTTTATCTAATTCTTCCATATTTACAATAACATAATCTCCATTACTAGTATTTGCAAATAAAAATACATCTACGTTTGTCTTTAAAGCATAAGCATGAGAATTTACTTTTATTAAATTTTTCTTTATTTGTTCTTCATCTTCAAAGTCTGAAGTGTTTTTAAAGTAATTTTTAGCAACTCCATATCCCCAAAAAGTACCATCAATAGCTGTTTGGAATTTTTCTATTATGTCTTTTCCTTTAGTAGATTTTTCAAAAAGTTCTTTTATTGAATAAACCATAGAATATTTTATAGTTTGAAGTCTTTCTAAAAACTGGTTGTATTCATCTTCAGAGAGTATTTCTTTAGCTAAATTTTCTATTCGTATTTTAGAATCAGTACCTCTACCTGCTTGTTGTCCTAATCTTCCTCCTGTTCCTTTTATTTCTAAATTTTTACCTCCCCAATTTAAATCTCCTTTATCAACAAAATTATCTACATCTGAAAACATTAATCCTAAAAATACTTCTACTTTACCTACATTTGAACCTGATTTATCTGATCCTGGTTCTATTTGAATTAAATCGTTTGCAAGTTGAGTTGATATTCCTATTTCAGTAGCAAAATTTCCTCCTACTTTAATATCTGAGAATTTTTTAGGATTTTCTAAATATTTCATAAATTCTTCAATATTACTTTCTGATATTTTTTCAAAAATAGTTTCAATAGCTACATTTCCTGTTTTAAATTTATCAGCTGTAAATCCTTTTTTATGTACTATACTTAAAATATCATCTTTATAAGCATATCCACTTACAATTTTATGTAATTTTTCAATTTGAGAAATAGTTAAATCAGCATCTTTAACTAAATTAACTAATTCATCTTTAGATCTAGTTCCTTGTTCTTCTTCTTGTTCATTTAAAGGTTCTGGATTTATAAGTTCAGGCATAGGGGTTAAATTAATTCCTATATGGTCATTATTATTTATATTATGTTGTTTACAGTAGCCCCCTGGTAATTCTAAAACTTTATCTGCTCTTCCTGAATATGAAGGGCATTTTTGTTCCTTACAAGGAGGACAGTTATGATGTATTTTATGTATTTTATTATCTATAATAAACACAATGTCTAAAGATATTTTACATCCTTGCATGTGAAAATTTCTATTTGATACATCACTATAAGGAAAAATCATACCTCCTTCTAATTTATTTCTTCCCATCATTCCTGTTAATTGTTCATCTGGGGTTTCCATAATTTCTAAAGGTATAAATTTATCATTTATTACTGCTGTACTTTCATTTATGTTTTTTATTTCTAAATAACCCATTTTTTTAGCTTGTTTTGGACTATTTGTAAAAACATCACTTGCTCTATATCTTGTTCTTTGAACTTGATCTACTTTATATGGAGGATAATTTTCATCATACATTTTTCTTGTAAGTGTTCCTTTTAAATAATCAGGTACTTCCATATATTGATCTCCTTGTTTTCTAAGATCTTTATTTAAACGTTTAAGGTTTTTTGCATGTTTAGCTTTTTCTTGGTTATTCATAGTACCCAACATTTCAGAAATTTCAGGAGGAGTTTCTACACTAAATTCTATATCTGGATATTTGTCTCTTAAAGTATATATTGCTTTTCTATTTTCAGGAGCGTCATCTATAAAAATAACTTTTTTTGTTGTGTTTTTTAATCTATTTTCTATCCAATTAGCTTTATCTTCTCCTGTTACAGATTGTCCTTTTTCTTTATTTAATCCTAAAGGAACTACATAAGCCCATATTCCTTGATCTTTAAGAAATTTTGTAACAGGTAATCCTACAGCTCTTGCAGTTAATATAGTTACTTTAGCATTTGGGTTTTTTATGGAATTTAAAAGTTTTTGGAATACTTCATTATTTAATGTAGCATTACTTATCATACTTGCAAAAGCTTTAAAATCCCAATCTATTGTAATACCTTCATCATATGAATCCTTTAATTGATCTTTTTTTGTTTCAAATTCTATAGATGTAGTTTCTCCTTTTTCTATTATTTCTCCGTTTGGAGATTTTACTGTATAAGGAATAGGGGTTTCTACTCTAGCTATAGTTTCATCAAAATCATATATGTGCATTTCTGATTCTCCTCCTCTAGATTCATACATACTTCTAAAAGGAAAGTTTTTTCTATTATATTTGTAGTTTGGTTCTACTGATTTTTTAGAACCAGGATCGTTACTTTTCCAATGATCTTTATATCGAGTAGTATCTCCATATGGTTGTTCCCCTGATTGAGGTTTGTTATATAATTCTTCTAAAACTGCTGCTATTTTTGAAGGTAAAAGACCTGCAAATTTATCATTAGTAATTGTTTTAAAAAACCAACCTATTATAACATTTGATGTAAAACCTCCAGGAATTATATAAAAAGCAGCTAACCCTAAGGATTTTATTACATCAGTAAATAATAATTGAAGTTCTTTTTTTTGTTCAACTGAACACGATCCTCCACATTTATCAACAATAACATTTTTGGCTACGGGAAGAAATCTTTTTAATTCTTCTATTTGTTCTTTTGTAGCATCCTTAATATTCTTAATTTTATCTAAAAGTTTTTCTTTTAAATTATTAATTGTATCACTAATTCCTTCATTTAAATCTTCTACTTCATAAGGTATGTTTTTTGATTTTAAATAATTTTCCCATTCTTCTCTTGGTTCTCGTAATATTACTTTAACAAGATATTTATTTAAATTTGTAATAGGAGGTTGTATTTGCTCTTCCATTTCATCTCCTGAATAACCATCATATTCTGGGTCTTTATAAGGAGTTATTTTATAATTTTGGCGTAATTTATCTTTATCTAGCACTAAAATGGCCCATTTATTTCCTAATGCATCCATTGCCCAATCTTTTAAATCAGAATCTCTAGAGCGAGTAAGTGATATAGGATCTCCTTCAGTTTGTCCTAATTGATTATCGTTTAAAATTTCTATTAAATAATTAGTATAATGATATAATACACCAAATTGAGGACCTTCATTTAAATCTTCTCCTAAATAAGTTGATTGTGTTCCTCCTTTAGGTGGACTATAATCAGTATATCCTATTACTATAGCCCAAGCTTCATTTTCTTGTTCTGCAGATAAATGTCTAGGTAAACCTGTTGTAAAGTCTTGAAAGTTATTTTTTTTAATATAACCACGCATCCAAGTACCAGATACTGGATAACCTTTTCTATCTGTTTTATCTGATATATTAATGGATTTAGTTGTTATATTTTTACCAAATTTTTCAGCATAAGTAGGAATTCTTGCAAAACGTGGATCTTCACTGTCTTTTTCTCCTTTTATAAAAGAAAGAATATCTCCATCTTCTGCTTCTAATTCTACAAAATCATAAACGTCTTTTACAGGAGAAACTCCTGCTGGTCTAATTTCTATATTATCTTTTTCAGTGTATAATTTCCATAAAGCAACAGACATATCTTGAGTGATACCATCTCTTTCTTTAGGACCAACAAACACAATAACTTTGTCTGCTTGTGTAAGAGCTTCCTTAGCTGCTTCGTAATGTCCAATGTGAGGTGGTTTATACCCACCTGGGTATAATGCGATGTTTGCCATTGATTAACTATAGTTTGTTATAAATATAAACCTTTATGACAAGGCTAACCTCTTTTTCATTAAGATAGAAGTAGTTAATTTTGTTGCTTTGTGAAGTAATTTTGTAAATTTTTTAAAACCTAATTCTGATGGATCTTTATCGCCCATTTCTATAAGATAGACTTTTTTTCCATATGATAAAAAAGTTTCAGCGTGATTAAAAGCATCTTTAAGAGCATCTTCATCTAATGCAAGATATATTTTTTCTACTTTAGATTCAATAATTTTTTTCATTAAAGTTGTAGAGATTTTTTTTCCAAATAAAGGAATCGCATTACGTTTTATTGCCATAGCATCGAACGCACCTTCGCACAAAATTATGGGTAAATCCCAGTTTATATACATTTCAAATCCAATTATGTCCTTTGTACTGGAAGCTAATTTATGTTTAATATACGCGTTTTTATCAAACGAACGACCAACATAATAATTTAAAAAACCATCTTTATCATACGATGGAATTACAACCATGTTTTTTAACGGACCCTCCTCACAATAATGTAAGTCATATTTTATTATATCTTGTTGGGTGACTCCTCTTTGGTTTAAATAATGTAATGCATGTCTTGATAAAATTGCAGAAGAAGACATAATAGGTGTTACTTCTTTAGGTAACATTAAAGTATTAGCATCTACTTTTTGTTTAATTTGTTTTTTAAAATTATATTGATTATCAATTTCTTTTAAAACCCCAAATGTAGCTCTAGGAGCGTTAGCTTTTTTTAATAATTGAAAAGCTCTATGGCCTTTATAACCACAAACCCAACATTGAAATTTTTGAGATGCTAAATTAAATGTTAGTTTTTTTTTATGGTGGTTACAAGAAGGACAAGTAAAAACAGCTTCATCTCCTCCACGAGCAGATTTACTTCTACCTAAAATTGATTCTAATAATTTTTTTAATAAATCTTCTTTCATTTAAAATCCTTGTCGTAAAATTTACCTAATATATTGTCATTAAGATATTTATTTGTTTCTAATACTTCTAACACAAATTGCCATTTACATTCTAAATATGTAAGTTCTTTTTTGTTATAAGCTACTTGTAGGATTTTTCTTTCTAAGTCTTCGTTATTTGCTTCTTTTATAAAACTGTGTGAACCATAGTAAGTTTTCCAATCGCTTTCCTTTTGTACTCTTTTAAATACAGGAGGACGACCTTTTCCTTCCCAAAGTGCTTTTTCTTTTTTACCTAATTTTTTCTTTAAATTGTAAATTAGTGATTTTTTACCAATGTATTTTTTTCCAGTTGGTAAATGAGTTGTTTGATAAATAAAACCGAATGCTCCTTTAGGGAGGTCAACAATTTCATTAATTTGATTGTTTAAATAATACCACATATAATGAATGTATGAAAAATATTTTAGGTATCCCAACGAAGTACAAAAGTAGTATCTGTTTCTTCACTCATACGCATAGGTTGACCCAATTTTCCTACAACTAATAGTTCATTTTTTTCGTTATATAAACCAATTGTAGTTACATAAGGTTTAAAATAAGAACTAGTTGTAAAACTAGCTAATTCTTTACTTGTAGGAGAACTAACTTTTCTTGCGGATAAATTATAAGTACCATTATATTCTTGTTCATTTACAGTACATTGATATTCATGTTCATAAATTAAATGGGTTCCTTGAAATTGAAGTCTATTAATACCCCCTGATTGTTCTTTAGATCCTGATAAAATATTATAATATTTAGGGTGTGTAATTGTTGCAAGGCCTGAAGGGTAAAATATATTACCTATAAAAGGAGAAGCATTTATACTTTCAGATATATTAGATATAGCTGTAGAATTGTAAGCTCTAGACCAAATATTTATGTTTCCTATTTCACCATTAAAATATTTAATTGGGTTATTATCAGTATCGGATTTAGTTTCTATATTTCCTTTTGAACCTATATATAAATCTGCTGTATTTTGAGTATTACGTATAAATGAAGTTGTTGTAGAAGATATTAAATTACCATCAAAATATATTTGCATTGTTGATCCTGTATTTTGGCATAATATATGAGATGTTCTTTTTGCTGTTCCACTTGCTGTTATTTCTCCATTAATGGTAAAAGTTCTATTTCCATCAGATCTAGCAAAATATAATGATTGACTTTGCATATATATTTCAAAAGGAAATTGATTTTCAGAAGGGGCATCAACTTGTGTTGTAGCACTTGCAGAAGCAGGTGTTGCTGTTTTTGATCCGTTTTTAGATATAATGTATCTTTTTTCTGTGTTTGACATATCTCCATCAGATCCTGTTGCTGAAGGTTTTATATAAAAAGATATTGAAAAATCTTGATTAGAACCAAAATTAAAACGTTCATTATGGACAGTTTTTATATAAGATCCTGTTGCACTATTGAAATTTATAGTTGGAAATTTAGAATTAGAACTACCTAAAGAAGATGTTTTAAAAGTTACATTTGAATAGTAAAGTTCATTAAAGAAATAACTATCATCTTCATCTTTTGGATAAAATTTTCCATAATTATGGTTATCAGTTCTTGAAGTATAAGTTAATGGAGCTTTTGGGTTTTCTAATCCTTGTCTCCAAAATAATTTTTGTGGAAAGGAAGGATCAGGATATATTGTTGGGCTATTTTCATCTAATATAGGTAAAGCAGGAATGTCTTTATTTACTGTTAGGTTTCTTTTAACTGAAGCATATCCATCATATACTCCTAAATCATATTTTTTAAATCCTTTTACAGGGTCTAATCTAAAAACATTTTCATGAATGTCATTTGGATAGTTATCTTTGTTAGTTCCACTAATTATTAAATTACCATACTTATCATCTACTACTTCAAAAGTACTAGAAGATAAATAAAAAGATAAAGGTCTTATTTCCCTTCCTGATAACCCCACAGGTATAGATAATATATTTGTTTTTTCATATAAATCTCTAGGTTGTTTATAATGAAAAATAGGTCCTAATTTATCATCTATATTTCTTTTAAAATCTCTATAAAAAAGATTATCTATTTGATTATATTTTATTATATTTTTAGTATCTCCTCCATAAGCAGCACTAGTAGAACTATAAAGGGATATAGATTCTGAAGTATATTGAGTATTAAAATGTTTTACTTGATTAGTTGTTGCTGAAGCAGATGTAAAATTATACTGTTTATGAGCATTAAAAGGTATTAGTGCTTTATCTTGAGCTGTAAATTTTTTATAGACTGATGCCATTTAGGTAACATTTTAGTAGTCTAATTTAACCCTTACTAGTGCTTCTTTTGTAAAATCTTTTGCAACAGGTTGACTTAATTTAGCTACTGCTAATAATTCATTCATATCATTATATAATCCTACAGTTGTAATATATACTTTTGGGTTTTTAATCCAAGAATTAACAAGTACTGTATGGTTAGCGTCAACAAATGAAGGATTATTAGTATAATTATATTGTGAGTTTTTAGCTCTTACAAAATAATATTGTGAATTTATTTCTTCTGCTGTGTCTACTATAAAATGTCCATCGTCATTAGCTGATCCACTAACAATAGCATTAAGTAATTTTACATGATTTCTGTCTGTATTACTAGATAATCCTGGATTTGTTGCAGGTTTTACAGAATTCATTTTAGTGTTAGTATTAGATAAAGCTCCTGGACTTAAAATTATAAGACCTGCATGTGGATAAAATAATCCATAAGATCCAGTTCCTCCTGCTTGTGTTGCATCAAGGCTATTATAACTTGTACCATTAGCTCCTGATACTATATAATAATAAGTTCCTAATTTATCACCTGGTGAAGTATCATATCCATTAGGATTATCAACACTATTGTCTGTAAGTTTTATTGTAACAGACTGTGATACTAAATGTAAATTTAAAGATCCTGGATTTAATTTATGTTTATATCTTGCTCTGTTTACATTAATAACATAAATATCATCTGATGTATGTGTTCCAAATTTAAAATTTTGTGTTTCATCTTGATATACTAATTGTCTATATTGACTATATACTGTTCTTGTTGCACTTAACCCAAAAGATCCAGTATCGTTTGTAAAATCAGGAGAACCTGAACCTGCTTTATGTCCATATGCTACAGCGTATTGTACTTCTGCTGTAGGGGATTCAGATCCTGTGTCTAAATTATATACATTTATATAAAACTGACCCGAACTTGTTGGTGTAGTAAAGTCTGCTTGTGAAGATGCAGTGTGTACACTTTGTAAATTGTTAGTATTATTAGACCATGTTGATGTTACAAATTCTTGGTCTTTTATTGTAACTATATCGTTACTTAAGTCAAATCTTGTTAAACTCATTTGTTTTTATTTTTTATGATGATGTTATAGTTAATGGAATAGTTATTCTTGCTCCTGATGATTTACCTTCTATAATTACACTTGTTGATAAACTTGTAACAGATGTACTAAATAACCCATCTGTAGTTGTTGCATCAAAACTTAATGTCATTCCTTCTGTTTTATAAGAAGTAAATAACCCAGATGTAAGTTCTTCATAAGAAGTATTTGTTCCACTTGTTGAGGCTTCCCAACTATTAACTAAATCTGCATTTACTACTGTAAATATATATCCTCCTGTTTCTCCTGCTCCTACATTACTAGATCCATCAAAATAAAATGTTTTAGGAGTAACAGTAAATCCTGTGTATCCTTTTGCTACAGAAATACCAGAATCATTATCTGTACTTATGTAAGGTATTTTTGAAGAATTAGGTCTTAAGGTAATTAATTTAGATTTTAACATATTAGTATCTAAAGGTATTGCTTCTATTAGAGGCATATTTTCAATTGCTTCTCCTGAATATTGAGTACCATTTGGATGATTTTCATTAAATAATGTATAATCTATTTCATCATCACCTAAAGCGAATTGAGTTATATTAAATGAACCATTATTTCTAGCTAATAATTCACGTCCTTTTTGAGTTAAAATTGCGTCTACAGTGATAGTTGTATTATCTAAATATCCCATTTTTTTATTGTTTTTATTGTTTTGTTATAAATATACATTTTTTTAAGAAAGATTAAGCTTCTAAATTAAAGTTATTAGGTATAGAAGGACCTTGTGTTGGAGGTATTATTCCTGCTGCTTTTAAGTAAAATTCAACATTATTTTTTATTTTATTTGTTGCATATTGTGGTATAAGAACTAATCCTTGTGATCCTATACCATCAAATAATTCAGCATCTTTATCTAAATCAGCTATTAATGTGTGGTCTTTATCTAAAAAAGATACCTCATATCTAAAAGATCCTGAATAATCATTGTCTCCATTCCAATTTGCTATAGCATCTCCATAATTAGCCGTATCACTTGAAGTAAATGCTCCATTAAGTCCTTTAGCTCCTAAACTACCTCCTTGTACAAAAACCTCAGCGTCTTCTACTCTTTTAATGTCTATCCCTTTTTGTAAAGTATTAATATCAGTCATATCTGTATCTGGGTTAGGACATCCATTTCCTGTTCCTCCTCCTCCTGCAGATGCAGTAGATGCCATATAAGCTATTTGTATATCATCTTCTACTGCATTTGTTCTAGGTAAGAATCTATTATCAGGATAATATGTACCATTTGCTGCTTGGTTTATACCTTTTAATATTAATTCATGTGTTGTAGGTAAAAAAGCATTACATTCATCCCCTAAGTCTAAAGCACTTTGGTTATTATCAAGTTCAAAAGTACTTATACTTCTTTCGTCATTTAAAGAACCTGATCCTCCTGGAGCACTAAAATCTTTAGTTCCTTCAAAAAAAGTAATATGTAATTCTGTTTTGTCTTTATTTGATAAGGAAGGATCACTATTATTTGATTTTAAGAAATTTAAAGTTTCTACTCCTAAAAATTTACTAGCTGAACCTATACCTGCTGATTTATATCTAGCGGCATTTGTTACTCCTGATCCACTGTCATTTATAAACCCATAACTTCCTGTATAATATTGTTGAGTGTATTTATTTTCTATTATAGAAGAACTTTCAAATGAAGGTCCTGTTTTTCTTATATCAAATTTTGATCCTGTTCTTAAAGCAGGTGTAGCGTCTAATAAATTTCCTGCATATAATTCATTAACAGCGTATCTAAACCTTAAACTAGATTGAGACACATACGTTGGTGATCCTATTTGTGAACCTGTCATATACGTTTGTGCTTCTCTTCCCCCCTTATAAAAATACATCGAATTATTATCAGGTAAATGGGTTGAAGAAGATACAAAACGAAAATCAAAAGTTTTTAATAAATATCCTTTATTCATTTTAACTTTATATTCGTTTTTTAAGTTTGTTTGAGTAGATTCATCTAATACTTTTAAATGAAAAGAACCTCCTGTAGGGAAATCATTAGTTACATACCTATGAAATACATCAAAATCTTCTATTTGTTTATCTAAAACTGTTGTTGTATTTGTTTGATTATCTACTATAACTATTTTACTTATTCCTATATATGAATGGTCTTTAATGGTTGCAAATTGATTATCTTCTGTTCCTCCTACAACTGTATTTGCAATGTATAATGCTGTTGTTTCGTTTTTTATTAAAGGAGATGATCCCCCTCCATGTTCATCATCTGAACCTGTATAATGGTTTATTCTTTGTGCATTAAGTCTACAACCTTCATATCTTGGGTTTTTCCAAGGAGACTGATCTATTAAAGCATCATCAAATTCTGCTACTAATAATCTATCGCTAAAGCTTCTAGTTACTAATGTATTTGTTCCTGGATAGTATATAGGCATTTTTAATCGTTTGGTTTGTAAGTTGCATATTTATAATAATTACTAGATAATCTTCCTTTTACTGCATTTCCTAATAATGTATTAGATTCGTGTGATATATAACCAAAAGGTTTGGTACCCAAGAAGGGTTTAATAGGAGCTTGAGCTGCATTTTGAGGATCTTTAAAAGGATAAATTTCTTCTGAAAAAACTATTTCTGCATTAGTTCCTCTTACTACTCTTCTTCCGTTAGCTTTTGTTTTAGGTAAATTAGATTGTCCTACTCCTACAAAATTAGAATCATAGGTAAGAGATGAACTTTGAATAGTAAATATTTTATTATCTACATAATCTGTAGTTAGTTGTATTTCAAAAGTTTGATGAGAACCTGTTATCATTGTTTGTCCATCACTTCTTACTGGTAGTTCTCTTTTTATTTTTTGTCTTTCTAAATAATTTGGTTCTATTAAAAGTCCTGTTTTTGTGTTTGCTTTAAATGGTACCCATTTTTTAATTAATTTAAATAAAGTATGATCTAATTGTTGAATTAATTTTAAATAATCCCAATAATTATATCTTCTTTCTATTTTATTAAAATAAATGTCACTAATATCAGATAATTCTTCATATTGAGAAGCTGTTTGAGCTGATGGTAAAGGAGAACCTATATAATCATCTAGTCTAAAAGAACCTAAAGTATAAAGTATATCTTCATTCATTTCATGAGATGGAGAAAAATATATTCCTAAATCTTCAAAATCTTGTGGTTGTCTATCTAAAGTAGATGTTTCTTTTTTTCTATCTATAGATAAAATATTATCTTCTACTGTTCCTTCATCTATTCTTACTTTTTCACTTGTCATTGAAGCTCCTACAGTATCAGGAGTTGGTAAGTGGTGAGTTTCTACTACTTCTTCCCATTCTTGAAATGTCATACTACTTGTAGCTCCCCCAAAATAATTTACATAAGGATTTGGATGAAAACTAGAACTATCTCTCATATCATTACTTCCTAAAGGTAATCTTGTAACTACATTATAATAAGAAGATGAAACAGTATTACCACTATACATAAAAGGTTCAAGAGCGTGTTTTTTAAGAGTTTCATGTGATAATTCTTCACCAAAATGAAATCTTACTTCTTGAAGAGATCCCGAATAGGTAAGTGTATCTATAGGGTTGTATGCTGTAGCTGCGTTTGCTGGGACTCCTCCTATATAAACTTCTTTAGCTCCATCATCTGCATCCCACCCCCATGTTCTTTTAGGAGTATTTATATAAGATTCTGTTGTATAGTAAGATACATTTTTTAACCAATTAGCTTGGTATGCTCCAAAACTAGCTGTTGTTGGAGAAACCGATATATCTTTAACAGATAAAAATACATTCCAAAAATCACCATTATATACAGGAAAATAAGTTGTTGATGCATGTTTTGTATTTCCTTGATAAAAAGTTATTCTACCATATTGAGTAGAATCTCCTGAAGAAGATATATCACTTCCTATGTAAGGTTCTAAAACAAGTGAATTATCTCTAGACATTTGAGGAGTACCACTATTATGAGAACCAGATAATGAAAGTAAATGATATGTAGGATTACTTGTTTGTCTTGTTGGTTTTATTCTAAACTCTATTGTTTTTTGTTTATATTGTTCTAAATGAGAAACAGATGATGAAAACGGAAGTCTTATAAAATATCCTGATGTTCCTGATGTTCCTTTTAATGCTAATCCTGATTTTTCATAACTAAATGTTTTATAAACTCCTGCTGTTCTTAAATCTTTGTAAGGTCCATTTAAAGGAGCACTTCCCCCATATTCTTTTACATTTAAAATAGTTGATGGGATACCATAACAATTCATTAATGCTTTTAAACCTCTTTCTGTTCCTTTAGTTTTTAAAAGGTATGAAGAATTATGGTATAAACGTTTCCATATTTCTTTAGTTATATCTCCTTTAGGTAATGAACCTTCATTTGAAGATGTTACTAATGTTTCTGAAGGAGTAACAATTAATCCTGTTTTTTGTTCTGAAGAACTTAATATACGGTTTTTAGTATTATAAAAATTACTTCCTGATCCTTCTCCTAAAATATATTCTATTAAGTCTGCATTTTCAAATTGATCAAATGTATCTATTCCTAAGCTTTGAAGTTGGTAATAAACTAAATCTTTAGAAATACCTTTATCATTATCATTATTTTTTACTTCTGTAATATGTTTTATATGAGTCCATATTTTATCAAAATGTTGTCCTACTAAATCTATAAAATCTACATATAATTTATTATTTGTATTTGATTTTATATGTTCAGGTAAAGATAAATTTAAACTATATGGGTTTTGTCTATCAAACATAGAAGCTGAAAATAATTGACCCCCATAATTACTATATGCTGAATTTTCGTGTCCTAACCAACTTACTGCTTGAGAAGAGGTTACTGAATATAAATCGTAAGGTTTTGATGAATTACTTTTAGGCCATGCAAACGTTCCTGAAGTAAAATATAAATAATTTTCATATCCATCAAAATGTTTTATTATGTCTTGTTTTTTGTCTGTTATTGTTTTTTTAGATTTTAGAACTGTTGCAGAACCTGATGTGTCTCCTGTTATTGCTTCTATTTTTTTTATGTCTTTATTATAAATTTCTATTTGTTTTAATTTATAATTAAAGTTTTTTAATCTTTTGGTAGCACTACTAAAATGAGTAAAATTTTCAAAATGATATACTTCTTCTACACTACTTTCAGATACTGGTCTTATATAATCATATTTTATATTTAAACTTTCAGGATCTTCTAAATAACTTAAAAGTTGATTATAAGAAGAAGTACTATGATAATTTAATATTTGGTTATAAGATTTTAACTTAGAGGGCATTGAAGTGTGTTGATTAACTTCAATATTATAATTAGGACCCATTAAATCTACATAAATATCTTCAAGTTGAGGATCTCCTAAATTTACATCAATAGAAATAGGATCTATTATTTCTTCAACAACTTTAAAACTACTTTGAATTTGTATTTCTCTAGGTAATGGGTTTAATGTTTTTAATAATACCTCGTGTTTAAGTGGTTGTTTATTTAATAGTATATTTATTGCTACTTCACTCATTCCACCTCCAAAATATAATGCAAATTCTTTAAAATATACGGAAGATTCTATTTCTGATATAAAAGCACTAATAGCAGGATCAAAAGTATTATTAGTAGCACTACTTACTATTGCTTTTATTTCTCTACGTGAATTTGATATTTCTTTTATTGAAAAAGGAAGTTCTGGTGTATTAAATATTTTAGTTCTGTACAAGTATAATTGAATTACATACTTTCCTGTACTAAATCCTCTTCCTTCTAATACCTTTTGGGGATCAACTGCTATTTCATTTGTAGTATTATTAGGATTTAAATCTCCCATTTGATAATCCCTAAAATCTTCTTCTGAATATATTATTTGATTATTAGAATTATATATTCTTAATTCTATTTTATCTTCAGGTCTACCAAAAGATTTTTTTATTTCTTTTGATGAAATATTAGCAATAACTAAAGTATCATTATTCCCCATTTGAGTTGAAAGAACATAATTACCCGCAGCTAAGTCTGCATTGCCCAAAGAAGATGTTTGAATTTGGTTTTGGAGTGCTACTTGTCCTGATGTATTTAAGTAATTATTTGGGTCTTGTGCCATTTTAGTAATTTAAGTTTTTAGATACATTACTTGGTTTTAGTTTTTGATATCTTGGAGGTAATTTTCGTGGTTCCCCCGGGTTATAAGTATTTATAAATCTAGTTTCTATAAAAATATCACTAGGTTCTTCTATATTTGGTCCTGATGGTATCATACCTAATCCAGGGGTTGAAAAATAATGTATAAATTCATTTTCAGGTCTATTAGTAAAACCTAATTGATTTTTTATATTTAAATAAAGATTATCTCCTTCTCCTAATATTGGTCTTTTTTTCCCAGATTGTATTAAGAATTTAACTCCTTCAGTTTCATTTCCTTCATAATTTTCATCCATAACAATAGAATTATTAGTAAGATATGGATGAGAATGTTCTATATTATCAATTTCATTTTGAATATCTTCTTTTTGAGTTTCTAATGTTGTTATTAGTCTTAATAAAGGGTTTATATAATCTCCAATATAATCTTTACTTCTTTCAATAAGATGAAAATGAGAATCTTTTCCTTTTATGTCTCTAAGAGGTATTTGGTGAAAATATTCATTATATAATTCAAAAAAATCTTCTGCTGTTCTAGGGGTAATTATAAATTCTGTGAATTCTTCATCTAGTACTTCTCTTGCTGCTTTATCACCATATACTTTTTTCTTAAATTCAGTATATACTCTTGGGAGTTCTGGAGAATGATCACAAGGGTTTGAATGTGTAGTCCATCCTACAGGGCATACTCCTCTTCTGTTATCTTCTTGATAAGGGAATTTTCTACCTATAGGAAATCCATTATTACATTTGTAACATATTATTTCATCTTGTGGACTTTGATGAGATGGAGTATTTAAGTTATTTGCTTGATAATTCATTTTAATTACATCCAGTTATAGGGTTTGCATCTACAGCGTGGAATGAAGTACACCCAGATGGTAATCCATTTCCATTTACATACATATCTTGAATATCATGACAGTAAAAAGTTTCACTACAGTTGGCTTGATTTATGTCTATACCTCCTCCTATACTAACAGAACCGTCTATTTGAGAATAAACATTTCCATCTTGTCCTATTAATTTTTCTACTCTATAATTACTATCCATTCGTTTTAGCATTTCATTAGTCCAGCCATAATTACTTCCTCCGTCTTTAGGGTTCCAAAAATTATCTTCATAAGTTCCATAATGAAGCCCATCAGTAAAATAATAAGGAGGTGATTTTGTTCTTCCTGTGACTACTCCATCTTGTCCTGATGTTGGGTATCTTAAACCAGGATATACTACTTTAGATCTTTTTATAGTGTCCCATGTTACTCCATCTCCCCCCGTATCTGTTCCATATCTATCTATACCAAAACCAAATTCATCATATGTGTCTCCATTGTATTTTTTTATTATTTTATGGCTTTTTAAACTCCAAAAATATTGTTTATCACTTATATATCCAGGATGTCTCATATCTAAATAAATTACATAATCTCCATCACTCCATTTTAAAATAGGTTGACCATATATTCTATAAGTGTTTTTATAAATTAAACAAAAACGATTTTTACATGTATCATCAGTACTACTTGCTAATACCTGTCTTGAAGATCTATAATACCAAAATGAAGGATCCATAAATTTATCTCTTAACCAAGAATCTTGACCAAAAGATCCCCACTTATTAGGGAATTCATAAATCATTCTAGTATTATAATCACTTTTTTGGTTAAAAGATACTGTTTCAGGAAGACTATCTACTGCTACACCATTAAGAAGTTTATATACTCCTTCATTATTTGGTTTTTTTTCTTTAATTTGCATTCTACCCTTAACATAAAGAATAGCATCGTATTTTCTATCTTTACCCCAAATTCTTAAAAGACGGGGTCTAACTACTGTTGGAGTATTTGTTACTACATTTGACATATCAGTACCCCCATAATTTGAACCTGTAGATATATAGCTATAGGTGGGTACTGGAGCTAAATTATCGTTAGGATATGTGTAGTCAGGATATAAGATATTATGAGAAGGTAAATGTTCTGTTTCTCTTAAGAATTCAATTTCTCTATATTCTCCTGCAGGGATTTCCATTGTTTTTGTACTTCCCCCAACAGGATCTCCTATTAATTCGTCATAATGATATTTTACTATACATTTTTCATCATTTTGGGTAAGATAATAATTAGAATATGTTAAACCATATAAATTTTCTGGTTCCATTCCTAAACAATGTACTACTGCTACATAGTATCCTCTTCTTTCATATATAGTAGTTTGTGTTGTTGTTATATCTAAAAGAGAAAGATCTGCGTCTGTATTTATAGGTTTTCCATCATCTATAGAATTTAATTCATCTACAGATAAAAATAATTTTCCTGAATATTTAAATTCTCCTTCATAAGGTTGTCCTAATATTTTTCTTAATTTTACCCACATATCCCCGTGTATAGGTCTTTTTAAACCTTTTTGCATTATATAGATAGTATCCATACCTTGAATTTTTTCTCCATTTTGACCTGCTATTAAAAAGGTTTTATCTGGATAAAAAGGGTGTTCATCTGAAGGGGTTAAAAGATTTAATAATTCTTCATTTTTTTGTTCTATTTGAGTATTTAAAATATCTATTTGATTTTCAAGTGCTATATTTCTTTCAGGATACACATAATCTTCACTTCTTATAACTATTTCTTCATGAGAAAGATCTCCTGTTTTTGATATATCATAAAAAGCTTCATTATATACATCTACAACTTTTTCAGGATTAATAGGTTCTTTAGATTTACCTATTTCACTAAAGGATTTTTGATTAAGTTCATTATAACGTTTTTTGCTATGAACTACTTTTTTAAGATCTATTTTTTGTTCTGCCATTATCTTACAACCTTAAAGTGATAATCGTTATCATAAACTACTGTTCCATCATTGTTGATATGTTTAAATAATAAGCGATAATACCTTTCAGGTTGAAGACCTTTCATATATATTTTAAAATACATCCCCTCATTATCAGCACTCATTTTTGTAAATGAAGTGTCAAAAGGGATTATTTCTTCTTCAGTGTGAGCGTCTCTTATACTATAAAAAGAAGATGTTGTGAAATATCCTACATTTAAGTAGTTTGATGTTGTAGAAAATTCTCTTGTTGGGTATTTATCTCTTACGTGTATTCTAAACTTTGCTATATCGTTTTGATTATATTCTTTTTTATTTCCATAAAGAGATACACTTAATTCTCCATTTTGTTTTGCTGATGATTGATAAGTGTGTGAACTATCATCCCATTTAAAAATTAATTTTGGTGGATATATTGTATGTGTGTCTACTGAAAAATAACTTAATTCACCAAAACTATGAGAAACATTAGATTCAACACTATCTGGTTTTTTTATTAAAAACCCATTATTTAAAATTCCTGTTGGATAACTTTGTCCTGCACATATACTAGCACTGTGTTTTTGTACTATATTAGTTACATCAAAGTTTGTATTTAAATCATCTCCTGCTAAAAACTGTTGAGTTGCATAATAATTACTACCTGTATACCATACTCCTCCTCCTTGGGTTATTAAAGATGAACTGATAGAACCAGTACCCCCTCCTGTGCCAAAACTACTTGTTGTCCATTCTGTTTTTGTAATAGAATTATCTTGGTATTTCCAAGAAGCTCCATTTGATGATGTAGGTAAGTTATTGTATCTTCCTGTTCCTTCATGCCATGATTGAGATACAGCGAAAGCTGATAAATTAATAGTAGATGTTAAATTTTTAGGTTCTATAGCTGTTAGTTGTAGATTTACTTTTGAAGTTCCGTTATTAAATGTAGAACTACCTATAGTATCTGTGATTACATTTTGTATTTCTTCATTTTTAAATTTAATTAATATTCTTGAAGGGTAATAATACTGATCTGTTGATCCTAGTTCTTTTACTATCTCAAGTATTTCATCATTTCCTGCATTTAAAGTTGATCTATCAGGGTGACTATACAGTGTTGTGTCTTTTTCTGGAAATAAAAAATAATATGCCATTTTAATATGTTATTACACGTCCTTTAATATCTGAATTTGGGTATTTTAATTCAAAAATACTTGGGTCTAATGAAGGATATATAACTCCTTCTCTAGTAGCTGTTTCAAACCCATATCTATATTGTGAGTAACCTGATGATTCTCCTACTTCATTATTAAAAGTAACTGTTTCTACTGTTTGTACTCCTTTTACTGCCCCTATTAAATTTTTTATTTCTGAAATAATAATAGGTTGATTTACTTGCCATTTATCTATATTAAAATAATCTTTTAAATCTGTTATACATTGTAATAATGTTTCTTGGTTATTAAAGTTTTTAAATACAGTTATTTCAAAATCTAAACTAAAATTAATTATAAATGCATCTTTTATATTTACAGCATCTGTTAACATTCTATACTGTTCTAAATATGTTGCTAAATTAGTTTTTGTAGCTGTATTTAATGTTGTTAATTTTTTATCAGCATTATATCCTAATGTATATAAATTTAAAGCTAAAGGATTTGGTATTCTATTTGGTTCATTAGTTAAAGGAGATATCTGATCATCTTGTGTTATGTAAGCTTTTGTTACTCTTCCTAAATAAGGAGGCATAGTTAAAGTTCTAATTAAATAATCATCTTTAGTTACTGTTCTTTGTTGTGCTGAAAAATTAGCTATAGTATTTAGTCTGATATCTTCAACAGTATCTCCTCCTCCCCCTCCTTTAGCTGCTTCTGGGTTTGTAGATAATAATGAGTTTTTTACAAATTTTAACATAGAACTATTTAATCCTACTTTGTTTTGATAATTTATTTGTTGGTTATTGGTTATACTATTACTTTCTACATTAGAACTTAAACCTCCTCCTACTAAATATTTAACTGTTAGTGTTGTGTTTGCTGGTGCTTCTCCATAAGATTTTGTGTGTAAAAAATTAGAAGGATCATATGCTTTATCTAATTTAGATCTTCCATCTTTAATTCCTAAACCTATATTATCTGGATTTGGGATTATTTCTTCATCTGATTTATCTGATGTACCCGCACCAAATTGAATTTCAAGTATATTACCTGGTTTACACCTAGTTATAAATCTTTTAGGTACTTTTTTCATTTTTAAAAGATAAGGTGTTTGGTGATTATATTGATGTAATGAAGGATCATTAGCAGCATTATTAATTACTTCTTCAAATATAGTATCTTGAGCTAAGTAAGGTACTTCATGATATTCATTACCATCTAAATCTGTAATTGATTCTACTGATATTACATTTTTTTCAAATAAAGATAGTGTTAAATATTTTGTAGCTACTCCTACAGGAAAAGTTTTTGTTTGAGTTTTTCCTGATATTGCTGGGGTTGATTTTTTTAATAAATAATATTCTGGATTATTTGAACCATCATATTGGTATATACTAACATTTGTTGGGTCAAAAGATGATGAAAAATTAAATCTTACATCTTTAGTAGTATAAAATTCATTATTGTTATTTGAAGAAAATGTAGAATTTGCTTCTATTGTTATACCATAATCATAATCAGGTTCATAGGATCCACCTACTAATTTTGAAGGCACTAATATAGATAAATCTAAATTAACTGAAGCGGCCGTTGTTGTTTTTGGTTTATATCCCATAGCATACGCCATATTATATAAATTTTGTTTATCTTGAGCCATTGTTAAAAATGTCTCTTGAATTTGGGTATCAGTGTAAAAAGATAATATGTCTCCTACATATGCTGCCATTTCTAAAAACATCATTCCTGGATTACCTTCACTAAAATCATTAAAATTGTCTGGAAAGTATGTTGAAGTAAAATTTATTAAGCTGTTTTTAAATTGTTGATAATCTTTACTTAAATATTTTATTTCTTTTTCTTGTGTTTTATTGGATATTTTATTATAAGCCATTTTTATTTATATTGAATATTCAGGAGTTATTACATCACCAAAATTTACTTGAATAGCATCTTCTGTATTATCTATTAGATTTCTATATACTACTAATACATGTAAAGTTTCTGAATCGTCTGCTTTATTTACAGCTACATTAGCAATTGAAATATTAGGCACAAATCTTGCTACTTGTGTTTTTATTAACATTTCTAAATTATTTAAATCTATATTTTGTTCAAATAATAATTTTTTTAAACCTACACCAAATTCAGGTAACATAAGTCTTTCTCCAGGAAATGTTAATAAACAATTTAATAGATTTGATTTTGCTTGTTGTTTAGCAGTTAAAGTTCCAAAAAACATGTTTTTATCATCTAAAGGAAAAGCTACTCCTATAGTTTTATTAGGATTATAAGACGTTGAATCTCTTCTAATATTTGGTAAAGCTATAGCCATTATTTATTTTTCTTTTTATCTATTGCTTTCATTAAATCACTATAATCTCTTGTTACTGCATTTGCTACTTCAGATGGCATACCTGTAGTATCCATAGACATAGGTGCACCTGAAGCAAAAGGTTCTGATAAACTTACAGGGGACATAGTAGAAGTTGTATTTGTATCTCCTTGTGCTGTTTCATTTAATAAATCATTAAGGGTACTATCCCCTACAAAATTATGTTTTGTTTGTTGTTTTTTACTTGGAGGGGTATTACCCATTATTTTTTCTTTTAAACCTTGTTTTACAGAATTAGAAATTTCTTGTTTTTTTTCATTATATTCAGTAATTGTTGGTTTTAATTCGTCTCGTAAATCTTCTTTAAGATTTTTAATTTCTCTTCGTAAAGAATAATCTATTTCTTCACGAACAATTTTTCTAAGTAATTTTTCGAATGTTTTTGCTTTCATTATTATTATTTAGTTTATTATAAATATAAAAATTTTTAGTTTTCTTATTAATTATATATTAATTTTTTTAAATGCAATATTATACTGGAATTTAAATTGATGATCTAATGCATATATTCTTTTTATAGCTGTTGTTCTACCTTCTGCTATTAATTGATTTAATGTATTATTATAATTTATCTGTGTTGCTTTTTGTACTTGTGCTAAAGTTAAATTACTAGTATTTCCTGTATTTAATGCATTCATTACTTCATCAACATTGATAGATCCATCTACATTTGTTGGGTTAGTATTATTTGGGTTGTTGTGTTCTTCACATGCTTTTTCAAATTCTAAATTTATATAAACCATAAGAGATTTTATTTTTAAAATTTCATCAGTTGCAATAGTTACAAACTCATTTAATTGGTCTATTATTTCTAATATACTTAAGGCTTTATTTCTATATCTATCCATCATATTTGGTATAGAAGCAAATAAGGCAGTATATTCTGCTATTTTTGCTTTTGCAAAACCTAATTTAGTTGTTAAAGTTGATATAAGAATTCCACTTGCAGCAGGACCAGAACTAGCAGCTAAGGATATAGGGGCTGCATATGTTATTTTTTGTAATGCTTGGGTAATAGGTTCTAAAGTATCTGTTATTCCTTGAATTTTAGATGTAACTCCTGTAGGTAGTACTATTCCTTCTGCTTTTCCTTTTATTTCCATTAACTTAGAAGAAATATCTGTTAGTGTTTTTTCTATGTCTGTGAGGGGATTCCATATAGACAAATAAATTTCATTAAATTTTTCTTTACCTTTATCACTACAAGAATCATCTGAAATTTCTGCTTTTAGTTTTTCTATTATGTCATCAGCTGTTGGTATTTTTTCTTTTAATTCAGCTAATTTTTTCTTTCCTTCATTTTTAAGCTCTATTTTTGCTTGAGATATTACATTATCTATTGATGTAGTAATTAAATTTCTTATTAATTGAGTAGACATTATACTAGTTTTACTTTTTTACTTTTTATACTTTCTATATCCTTTTTAATTACATTTATTTGAAACCTAGTACCCATAAAGGCACTAAAATTTAAAGGATTTAAACCTGTTGGGGTTCCTGCTGCTGTTGTAGTATAAGATACTTTATTTTCAATAACATCTGTTATATCATCTATTAAATCTAATATTTCTGTTAGTATGCTTTCTAATTTATCCCCTAAAACAGCTGGTTGTTCTGCTAATGTATTATTAAAACGTAATCCTAAATAGATATTAGGAGAATTTACTATAAAATTACTATCATCATTTTTACTTGTATCAAAATGAAAACTACCATTTGTACTAAATCCTATAGCTTTATCTGAAAATAGTAAAATAGAATCATTTTTAGCATTAAAAACTAATCTATCAGAATTTATTAATACTTGGTTTCCTTGATATGTACTAGGATTTTGAGGTATATAAGACATATTATAAGTGATTTATTATGTATTGGTTTGCAGATTTAATTCCATGAGTATAATTTCCTTTTCTATAAATTCCATCATGATATTTATAATGTGTATGTACCTTTTCATTTAAAGAATAAACACTTTGTGTTTTAGGATTATTACCCTCTTCATATGATATATGAATCCATGAATGGTTTTTTGGATTATCAGTAAATAAACCTCTTTCAGGAGCTTCCCAAATAAGTTGATTCCATTCAGGTATATTATTTATTATCCAATTAAATATTGATGAGGTTTTAGTTTTACCTAAATCAGTAATATCGGCAGCCATTCCTGCTATATGTTGGCTATTTTCTACTCCTCCTGTAGCTTTATTTACTGCTACTGATCTGTAAACTGATGTTATTATTATATCAGGAAATTTATCTTTAATAGGATTTATACAGTTTTTCATTAAAGCATTTATGTTTCCTATTACTTTATCTTTTGTTAAATCTGGTTTTTCTATTACATCATCTCCGGGTACATTACTTAATCCATTATCAATAGCCGTTTTTGAATATAAACATTGTCTTAAAGAAAAATATTTTGCCATTTTATCCTAGTTTTTCATCTAAATTTATACTACCATCTGATGGTAAATTATATGTAGATGGAATATCAATATTATTATCTATTATATCTTGTATGTGCTCACTTCCTTCTGTTTCTCCTATATCGTAATAAGCTATTTCACTATCTGTTAAATTTGTTAATTCATCTTGTTCTTGTAACTCTTCTGCAGGGATATTTCTTGGTGAGTTTAAAACTATATCTTCTGTAACATTTGAAGGCATTTGTTTATCATCATCTACTGATGTTGGTTCTTCTGTTGATCGATTTTCCATTAAATTTTGACCGAAAGATAATTGATTTAAGGATGCGGGTATAAAATCTGTTAGTTGTTGTTGAGAACATAAATATATACTTGAATCATCTCTTGCTACATCTTCAAGAATATGTTCATAATTTTCTTCTTGTTCATTTCCTGCTTGGCCATTTCTTATAATAGTAATAGGATTTCCTACTTCTCCTTCGTTACTCCATCTATTAGGTTTATCTACATTTAAATTATCTACTGTTCCTCCAAATCTTATAGAATTTCCGTATCTGCCTTCTAATATAGTATCTCCTTCATAAGGTAATAATGGTCTTATAAATTCTAATTCTCTAAAATAATTACCTAAATTAACAGTGGGTATTTCTTCTTTATTTACTGCTCCACTTTCTGCTTCAGAAGGTTTTATAGGAGGAGAACTTAAATTAAAACTAGTCGGAAAAGAATTATGTGATGGTGAATTATATACAGCTATAGGAGGTAAATAATAATCCATTCTACTTCCATTATCATTATAACTTTCATTTGGTCCTTTTAATATATATACTATTTCATCTAATACAGGATAAACTCTTAAAAATGAAAATAAAGGTTTTGCTATAGGTAAATCAGCTTGGTATTCTGTTTTTTCACTTAAAAGTGAATACTGTATTAGTCCTACAGCGTCAGATTTTAATCCTAATCTTTGGGCTTTTTCATCATTTTTATTTAAAATGACTTTTTTAACTCTAGCAATACTAAGAATTGTGTCCATTTGGGGCTTCTATTTGTTTAGGTTCATCAACGGTTTTTGCTATTTCTTCTGCAACATCCATTAATTGACTCATTTCATCATCTGTTAATAAACCTCCTTCACCATTTGAAGAAGAACTAGTAGATAAACGTTGAACAATAGCTGCCATTTTTATTAGTTGATCATCATTTTTTACACTAATTTCCATATATTCTTTTATTAAAGGAACTACTACAGTAGCATCCCCTAAAGATTGAACTAAAGGGCGTAATTCAGCTATTAAAGATGCAAGTTGTTTTGCTTTTTTTCTTTGATTACCATGAATTTCTTTTAATAAATCTGAAAAAGATTTATCATCAAATAATATTTGGTTTAATGAATCCATATCGTTTTATTATAAATATGGGAGGATTTAGATTTTTACATATCCTGTTTCAGCATATTCTGAGTATTTTTCTTTATATTGTTTTTTTAATATTTTAGTAACTTTAGTAATAACTGGAGTATCTACCTGAGTCATTTCTCTTATATAAATATAAAGTGCTTTTTTATTAAAAATTTCTATATTTTCTCTACGTTTAAATAATACATTTATAGCGTCTGCTACTTTTCTATCTTTATCTTTTTTAAACATTGTAAACATATGTTTATCAATATATTCTGTAAAATAGTCTATAAAATCTTTTATATCTTGTTTACGTTGATCTCTACCTAATGAATATAAAACTCCTTCATCCTCATCTGCTGCTAAAGGGTCTGCTTTTATTTTTTTCTTTTTATAATTGTTATTATTATAAAGAATAAGATAATTTTTACCTACAATTGAAAAATAACTAAAGGCTTTACTTCCTTTTTCTGGTTTAAAATAATCTAATTTTTCTAAAAGAAAACAAATAACTTCATGTTTTAAATCTTCTAAATCATCTACTTCTGTATAATAAAATTTAAATGTATGAATTAAATTTTCTGCTAGTTTATAAAAAGCATAATGAATTCTTGTTGCAAATATATTATCTCTTTCTTCTTGATTAGATGAAGCTAAATATTCTTTTATAGCTAAATCTGTATCTTCAGTAAAATATCTTTTTTTTGTTCTTTTTCTTCCTCTTTTTTTTGGTTGTGGCTCAAGAGAACCAGTGATTACTGGTTCTGGAGGAGGTTTAGGAGCGTACTTAAGTTTATTTATCATGTATTTTTTTATCTAAGCATAAATTCATTTAATGCATCTTGAATTTTTTGAATTTCTTTAAAAAACCATCCAATTTCATCATCGGCATAAAATATACCTTTATCGTCTATTTCTTTTAATCTTCGATCACATTCTTGAATAGCATCACTTTGTTTAGCTATAAAATCTTCTAATATTTCATTTTTCTTTAATAAATTTCTAATAATAAAAAAAGAAATTATTATTACTGCTGTTAGAAGTATACTTAATATTATATCCATAATTAATCTTTAAAAAATGAATCTATAACGTTTAAAGTAGCGTTAGATAGATTAGGGTTGTTTTGAGTATTAATTTTTTTAGCTGTTCTTAGTGTTTTATCTCCTTTACTTGCATTTTTAGGTTTATTTGATTTAGGAACAGCATCTGTAGTATTATTCCATTGTTCAAATTCAATTTGGGCAGCCATATGATCTGCTTGATGTATCAGTAATGGTAAATGAGTTCTTAATCTAGTTTCTTTCATACTAGACATAAAATAAAACTTATTTGATTCATCGTATAAACCATCATGAATTTTAATTGTAATAAATTCATTTTGAGTTACTTTACAACCAATTTCTTGAAGTATAAATAATGATCTTTCTGGAACTTTCATAGCAGGAATATCAGTATTAAATTTATAAACCATACCTAATTTATCAACATGCCATTTTGAATCATTTGGTTGGTAATATTCGCCTTCTTGTTGACCCATCTTGCCTAAATCGTGGAATAAAGCAGCGAAATGCATTTCTTCAACAGTATATGTGGATATATCACCTCCCATTGATTTCCACGTTTTATATAATTGATTTGCACAATCATATACACGTAAAACATGGTCAGTGTAACCACCTGCAAATGCTGAATGGTGCCAGTTTTTGCTTGAAGCAGGCATCATCATCATTCTTTCTTTATATTTGTTTAAAAAAGGTAATAATATGTCTGTTCTTTCTTTAGAAAAAGATGTTTCTATTATGCTTATATAACGATCCCAATTTGATTGAATTTTTTCTGCTGACAACATATTATATAGATCGTATATTAGAAGTTCCTGCTGCCCCCATATTTCCTACAGTTCCCGAATTTCCTACTTGAGATATTGTAATTATATTTTGAAGGTTTTCATATAATTCTTTTAAATCTTCTTGCATATATTTAAGAGCTCCTTGTTGGTCTCCTTTTTTAATTAAATTATTTAATTGTAATAGACCTCCATCTAATCTATTTAGATGTTCTTGCATTTGTTCTGCGTATTTCATAACGATTTTTTTTTATTTGTTTATTATATAGTAAATTATTCTTGGGAATCCAAGTATTTTTCATATTGTTTATTACACCATTCCATATTTTCTTTTAGCATTTTTTTACGATCTGGTGGTATATTAAGAAAGTCTGTTGATTCAATTAAATAACCTATTGATGTTATACGGGTTAAATCTTTCTTAGTTCCGTTTTCTTGTATAAGTTTTTTAAGTAATTCAACACTTTTAAGATACTCATCTTTTTTAACTTCTGCTGCTGATTGTTGTTTTTGTAATTCGTGTTCTTTATCATTATCATCAAAGAACGACATTATGTTAGTATGGGAGCGATGGATGCTTTTTAATTCATCTGCCTTTTCCATTCGTTTTAGTGTTTCTTCTATATTTTTTGGATTGTATTTAGTACCCATATTATATAGATAATAATAAAATTTTAGAAAACCAAATTTTAACCAAAAACTTTTGTAAAATTAAGATTCATAGTACTTTGTGAAGAACTCATTTTGTTTAATATATCATCGTCTGATTCTAAAGTATTAAAATCTACAAGCCAAAATTTCATACTACCATCTTTTTTAATATTAACTAAATGATTACCATTCCCTGGTTTTCTTGTTAATTTTTCTTTTAAAAACTTTCTACCCATTGCAAGAGCTCCTTCTTCATCTGTAGTATATTCTAGTTTGCTGTTTACAAAATCTAGGTTTTTTTTCATTTCATCAAATATAGGGTATATTCCTGATAATTGTTCTAAATCTACATTAGAAAAAGCTAAAACATGTTTAAAAGCGTCTTTTAAATCATTTCCTGCAAAATTTGTGGGATTTATTGTTTTTTCTTTTCCTCCTTCTCCTTCAAAAACTCTTGCTAAAGATGATATACCAAATATAACACTTAATAATCTTAAATTTTCTTTATCAGCTCCATATCTACCTATGGATAGTTTAGCATTATGTGAACCATAAGCTTTAACTTCCATACCATTACCATTAAAATATAAATCTGGATCGTCATCATCTCTACCTTCTGATACTTCTACTCCTGAATTAGAGTAATGATATAACCAATATAGGGATACTTCTCCTTTACCTACACCTGCTGTTGCAACTCCTGGTTCTGTTTTTTTCTGTGGTTTAGCTTCCCATAATTTTTGCCATATTTCTAAATCATTAGCATTAACTTGTTCTATATAAGTAGCTCCTCCTGGACCTGGGTATTTGTAATTATTTTTAGTTCTAGGAATTTCATCTACTTTTAAAGTAGATTTGATTAATTCATCATATTCTTGTGATCCTCCTTCAACTGAAGGTTGAGAAGTAGTTTCAGGTTCTGGAGTTTTAGGTGTTTTTGGTTCATCTAATCCTGGTTCTAGTCCTGATATTCCTGGTTTTCCATCTTTATCTCCATAACTAGCTTCTAATTCATCTAGGATATGATCTGTTGGTAGGTCTAATTCAGTAAGTATATTTTTTAATACTTGAATATCAGAAGGGCTATCCAATGACGGATATCCCTTTTCTGACCTATAAGACCATTCTAATAATAACTCATCAAGAGTCATAGGTTTTAGCCTTTAATAATGTTGGCTAATCTTTTAAATCTTTCTTGAAGCTCTTTTTTCTCAGTTACTTCTTCTTCCTCTTCTTCTTCCTCTTCTTCATCAGCACCTATTTCTTCATCTCCTAAATCATCGTCCATTTCGCCTCCAGCCATATCAGCACCCATATCAGCACCCATATCAGTATCTCCACCTTCAAAGTATCCTTTTAAAATATCAAATATATCTTTTAAAGTAGCTTCTGCATCTTCACCTCCAATATCATCTGCATCTACGTCTATTTGAGGATCAGCTGGTTGTTCCGCTAGATAATTGTGGTATTCTTCCGCAATCATTTTTTTAAGTTCGTTTAAGTTCATTTTTTTTAATTTTTCGAATTATTATTAGTTTTTTTCTTATATTTTTTATAAGGTTTTTTTCCTCTTCTTTTTTTTCCTTTTGCTGCATCTACAACATCTTTTGCTTGCGCAACAGTGTTTTTAGCTGCTTTTTTAACATCTGCTAGTTCTTTTTTCATTTCAGCAATTCTAGCTTTTGCTTCTTTTAATGCTGCTTCTGCTTTTTCATCAATATCTGTTGAATCCCAGATAGCATTCCATAATTTTTTAAAATATTCTTTCATAACGTTTTTTTATAACCCAAGACCTTGAGATAGTCCTTCTAAATAAGATCTTTTAGCAATTTCATAATATCTTTTAATTCCACCAGCTCCCTCTCTTAAATCTATTCCATTTTCTTTTATAATTTCTAAAAGTTTTAAATGTTCTTTTCTGCTCATATTTAATCCAGCCAGTTCGTTTTTTTCTCTTCCTTGTTGAGATATAAATTCTGTTTCTTCTTTGTCTATAGAATTATTTTTTATTATCCCTCTTGATTCTAATTTTTGTATAGTTGCAGGTATGGTATCTCCTTTTATCATGTCAATATTAACATTATTCCCCATACCATCTACTCCGAATTTTTTTACATGATTTTCTAGAGCTTTAATTTGTTTATCTGATAATTTGATAGATTCTCTATATTTTTCTATAGAATCTTCTTTATCTTTATTTTTTATATAATCTTGTAATAATTCATCTTTTAAAAAATATAAACTACCTTTTTCTGGGTTTTCCATTGAAGCTTCTTCCCCTTTTCCGTATAATAATTCTTTAATAGCTGCTTTTTCTTTTTCAAATCTGTTTGATTTTTTAGCTATACTTTTAGCTCCTTTACCTGCTTTTTTATCTATTGTATCTTCTGATTCTTCATCTTCTGGTTCTTCTAAACCATCTCCTTTAGCTTCTCTTAATATAGCTAAAGGACTATTATTCCAATGAGGATGTTCATCATCTATTATATTATTTAAGTCTATATTTTCTTCCATTTCTCTTTTCTTATCATTATCCTTACTTACTTTGTAAGAATCACACATTGGGCTACATCTGCTTATACCATCAGTTTCTATACATTCCCAATGTCCACATTCTTTATTTTCAAATTTCTTACAGTCTGAATCCTCTTTACAACTATATTTACCTCCTTCTTTAGCTTCTTTTATGTTTAATTGTTTTCTAAGATAAGAATCTATAGATTCTTTTAATTCTGACATTTTATCATTTTTATATTTTTTATCAACTTCTTTCATTTCATTTTCTTCCTGGAATTCTTTTAAGAAATTTTTAAAAGATGGTTTTTTATCAGTATTTCTAAATGCCGTTTCATAATGGATTATAGCTGAATAATATCCTGGATATCCTTCTAAATTTTTAAGTACAGTTTCTGTTGCTTTTTCTCTTTCTTCTGGAGTTGATTCTTTTAATCTAGAAACACCCATAGAAGTTAATTCATAATCCATACCTTTTCTAAATTCGTATGGGTTATATTTGTCTAATCTAGAAGGAGATTCCTCTTTTTTAGGTGAATATCCGTAATATTTGTCGTTTGCCATGTTTTTTATTTATTATAAATATAAATTTATCTTTTTTTACCGCAACCACATCCTCCTGATTTTGGTTTTATTTTGTTAGGTATAATAACTTGATCTTTTAAATCATCAATCATTTCTTCTCTTATTGATTTTTTAGGACAACATTCAGGTAACATATCTCCATTTTCACAAGGACATGCTTTTTCGTTTCCCATTCTTTGTTTTGTGTCTGGAACTACTGGAAACCAACTTGGTTTTCTTTTATCTGAACAAGCAAAACATCCTACTGTAACTCCTTTTGAAGAATTAGCATCACTGTCTGTATAACAACATTTTCCACTATCTACACAATCTGTACAAAAATTTTGTAATTTAATAGGATTTTTAGAAGTAATCCATTCTTCATTTAATAAAGTAACATCTTCATACAAAGTACCATATAATTCTGGAAGTTCTCTTCTATCTAATGACATCATCCCACTAGATTTAGGACAACATTCAGGTAACATATCTCCATTTTCACAAGGACATGCTTTTTCTTCTCCTCTTGCCATCATTTGAGGTTCTGGATTAAATGGGTCTCCCTCTGGTTTTGATAATACACCGTGAAACTGTCCATTAGGATGTATTACTGTTCCTCTAGATGCTCCATCAGGACAACCTACACATGCCATTTTTACTGCTATTATTACTCCGAGCCAATTTGTTTGATAATCTGATACTTGACAACAATCAGGACAATCTACACACGCATCGTTTGCGGCTTTCATAGATGTAAACCATTTTTCTTTTTCCAACAATAGGATTTGTTCTTTTATAATATTTTTAACTTTATTTAATCTCATTGTTTTATTATTGTAGTTGAATATCTTTTTTCTTTATATATAATACTCATGTTATACATACCATTAGATAATGTAGACATGTCAATACGTTTTGTGTTTTTTTCATTAATTAATAATTTACCCATGACATCATATATTTCTATTTCAATATCTAATCTAGTTTCAATATTTATTATATTTTGTGTTGGGTTTGGATAAACTACTATTCCTAATGATGAAATATCTTCTATTGCTGTAGGCCATCCTTGAGCACAATAATCATACATTGATTGACAACTTATATCCCAATCTGTAGTACAACAATAATCATCTACATCAATTACCCAAGCATAACATCCATCATTTAACCAATAAGGTATTCCAGGTCCCCCATAGCAACCTGCATCGTATAAACAAGCAGTTGAATCTGTTACGTTTGCTAGTGGGTTATAATTGTAAGCTGCTACATCTGTACATCCTATTATTATTGTTATACATGAATTGTCATCATAACAAGCTAAAGGATCATAATTAAGTGCTGTTGAATCAGTACATCCTGAAATATAACAACAACTATTATCTAATGTGTTTGCTAAAGGATTAAAATTAAATGCCGTATTATCAGTACACCCATAAATAAATGGTATACAAGATCCATTATCAGTATTAGCTAAAGGATCATAATTAAATTGTGTTGAATCAGTACATCCATAAATAAATGGTATGCATGAGCCATTATCAGTATTAGCTGTAGGATCATAATTAAACATACTAGCATCTGTACATCCATAAATAAATGGGACACAACTACCATCATCTGTATTTGCGTTTGGATCATAATTAAACATTGTTTGGTCAGTACATCCGTAAATTGGATAAATACATCCTGAATTTGTATTTGCTGTAGAATCATAATTTAAAGCAGAAGGATCAGTGCAACCAATTATTACTGGGATACAAGATCCATTATCTACATTTGCTAAAGGATCATAATTAAACATTGAAGGATCAGTACAACCATATATTGGGTATATACATCCTGAATTAGTATTTGCTGTTGAATCAAAATTTAAGGCAACTGGATCAGTACATCCTATTATTACTGGAATACACGAACCATCATCTGTATTGGCATTTATATCATAGTTAAACGCTGTAGGATCAGTACAACCTAAAATAGTATAAATACATCCAACATTTACATTTGCTAAAGAATCATAATTTAGGGCAGTTGGATCTGTACATCCTAAAACCTCAGGTACACATGATCCATCATTTGTATTAGCATTTTGATTAAAATTAAAAGCAGTAGGATCAGTACAACCTAAAATTACAGGTACACAAGAACCATTATTAGTATTAGCTAATGAATCATAATTAAATGCACTTATATCTGTACAACCAAATACTACTGGTATACAAGAACCATCATCAGTATTAGCTGCTGCATTATAGTTAAACATTGTATCATCCATACAACCATATATTACTGGAATACATGCAAATGGATCTGGAATATTAGCAAAAGGATTAAAATTAAATGCTGTTGAATCCATACAACCAACAATAATTGGTAAACAACTACCATCATCTACATTTGCTAGTGGGTCATAATTAAATGCTAAATTATTTGTACAACCATAAACTATAGCAATACAAGAACCATCATCCATATTGGCTAAAGAATCATAATTTAGTGCTGTAGAATCCATACAACCAAGTACTCCTGGAATACATTCATTTCCACAATAAGGTGAAGCTGAATATATATCATTAGCACTTAAATAATTTCTTAATTTATTATTATTTGGACCAGGCCAAGGGTTATTACCTTCATGTATTACAATTCCATAACCATTTTCTAATTTAAATGAATTTTGTATTGTTTGTATATCTAATTGTTGAGGATTTTGTTGAGCTGTTGGTATTTCAAAATAGTAAAAATAAACTTCTTCATCAGAACTTAAAGTTAAATTAAAAGTATCTGAATAAACTAAATTATCATCTATAGAAAACTGCCATATATTATTACCTTGTTGAACTCCTAACCAACAATTACCCCAACTATCACCACCATCATCAAATAAGATTAAATTATAATCACAAGGACTAGTTAATAACATTGTATTAGCTGAAGGGTCATAATTGTAAGCTGTAGCATCTGTACAACCATAAATTTTTAAAGTTGTACATGAACTATCATCTATAGTAGCTAATGGATCATATTCCATATAATCATCATCCATACAACCATATATGTCTACTGATGTATTACAAGTATCTGATAAGTAAGGATTAGATGATACTGTAAATCCAAAATTTGGTGGGTTTAAAAGAAATATAGTATCACCACAATCTGGGTTTGTAACTAAACAACTACCTACAACAGAACCTCCTCCAATACCATCACCCCAAGTATCATTTAAGGTAAATGTAATAGAGTCCCCTAATGGTAAACAAACTTGAGTATGTATTGTTTGTCCTGTTTGTGTGTAATTATAAGTTCCCGCAGGTATAGAGTATAATGTGTCTGTTAAAGTATGTATTAACCAAGATGTTTCATGAGGCCAATTGTCTAATTTTATAGCTACATCAACTAAAAATTCATTTGAACTACAAGTTATATCAAATACACAACTTCCATTATCCGAAGTTGCCCATGGGTTATAATTTAAAGCTGTAGGATCAGTACAACCTACTATACACTCATATGTTGTTATTATTAAAGTGTCTGTTAAAGAAGAATCAGCCAACATACCTTGAAAATAATATGTTGTATTTGGTAATTGACCACCATTCCATTGGACAGTATTATTAGGCCAATTAGGAGGAAAATCCCAAGAACTACCAGGATCCCATAATAAACTATCATCTGTAGTTCTAGTGTATCTTAACATTTTACAACCTGGATTTGGCATATCTGTCCAATGATAACGGACATGTATATCTGTATTAACACATACTTGTTCTACCCAAAAAGTATCTAAACCAATACAAGGAGGAAAAGTACAACTACTATCGTCTATATTAGCTAAAGGATCATAATTTACAGCTGATGGGTTTGTACAACCATAAGTTACTATAACAGAATCACCTATTAAAATATCATCAATAGATATATCACTAGTATAACTAGTTCCTGTAAAACCATCAAATACTACTTTAAAAGGACCATTAATATTTAAACTATCTAAATTAATATTAGCTAAATACCATTGATCCCCCTGATCTCCTGATTTATTAAATATAGGAGTATAACCATTACTATCTAAAATTCCAACCTCTAATTCTCCCATTGCAACACCAAACATATGATACCAAAACGATAATACTCTACCTGGAGTACTTGATATATCAAATGTAGGTGTATATGATATAAAAGTTTTATTAGGGTAATTAGGTGTTGAAGATTCAATATAAAAATAAGTACCGTTTCCTGTTGTATGGTCTCCTTGTGGTCCTGTATTAAATGATGTTGTTGGTCCTGAATTTAATAACCAATCACCATCATCCATTGTGTCTTGTTCTAAGGGGATTCCATTTTCAAAATCATGTAACCAAGGAAATGTATTAATTTGTGAATAACCTAAAAAAGGTATTAATAATAATATAAATAATATTTTTTTCATTATAATAATTTTAATTTTTTAATAACATTTTCTTCTATAGCTTCAATTGGTTCTTTGTCTAAAGCTGCTTTTAAGTTTCTTTTTTGCCAATCATAAGATTTTTCATCATCTTTTATAGGACCACCTGCTGCCCAAGTGTAACAAGTTCTAGCTGAATGGCACTTAAAATGATGCATCCAACAATATCCTAATCTGCCTTCTTCATCTGTTGTTTCACCAGGCATACATGTTTCCATTCGTTTAGAAATGTCAAATGCTACACAATTACTACAATTTGAATTTTTAGCTTCTTTTGCTGATGTAGTATCACCCCATTTTTTAGCATATTTTTTCCAATAACCTTCATCTGATAAATTTAAAGGACCATATTTAATATGATCTGCTTTAATAGCTCTATTTCTATTAAGGGTATTTAATTCTAAATCTTGTGTTGGAGCAGGACATTGTTTAACAGTTTTTTCTGTTTGTTCTCTGATTATATTTTTTAATTCAGATTTTTTCATTTTAGCAATTTTTGTGTGATTTTAAGGCCATAATTTGATTTAATTTACATCCCCAAATATTCATTTGAACAGGTCCAGCTCCTCCAGCTAGTAGACTAGAAAATTGTGCCTCTTTTTTATTTAAAAAATTACATTTATTATTATGGTTATTTACTGTGTTTGTAAAAGTATAAATCCAACCATTAGGATAAGCACCCCCTTGTGGCCAATTTGTTATAGTACATTGATATTGAGGATATCCCCAAACGTTAACTGATTGCTCATTCATCAATTCTTTAATTGATTCTCTTATTATATTTCTTAATTGGGATTTTTTCATTTTTAAAAATCTTCCATTATTATTTCGTCTATTTTTTCTTGTATTTCTTCTTGTGTTGTTTCCATTTGCATCATAATATTTGCTTGAAATCTTGCAACTTCTTCATTTCCTCTATATATAACAAGTGTAGGTACAACTACTATTTTATACTTTCCTGCTGCTTTTGTGTCTTTTTGAATATCAATAAATTTAGTAGAACAATCATTTAATTTACTTACCCATGTTACTTTATTAGCTTCATTAAATCCTGCATTAAATTGTACTACACATAAATCATCTCCACAAGGTGATTGTGCGTTTGAGGAACTTGATATCATCATTAATAGTAGTAATAAAATTATATGTTTAATCTTTTTCATAATTGTTTATTTCATCTACATAATCTAATCTTTCTAAAATATGTACTATATCTTTTTTAATATTAGTTACATCGTGTTGGGTATTTCGTATTATAGTATACATGCTATCTTGATAAAGAATATCTTCTTTAGTTGGAATCCATATTTCATCTTCTGGTTCATCTTCTACTATTTGTGAAACTACTTCTGTTTTAGATGATTCAGTCCATACATTAGCAAGTACTATTGTACTAAATAATAAAGCAATTATAACCATTATAGTTACAGGTGAAGTTAAACATATATTTTTATTTCCTAGTTTCATGTTTAACAAGCTGGTGCATTTGAAGATGCACAATTATGTGTTTGCATTAATTGTTGAACTTTGTCTAACTTACATTGTAATTGAGCTGCCCAATTAGGTCCTACATTTTGAATTTGAGCCGACCATTGTGTGTTTCTTTGACAAAGGAACTGACATGGTTGGTTAGGGTTACTTGAAGTAAAGTTAGGTAAACTTGTAAAATTACTTTCCCAATTACTATAATTTGACCATCCGGGACACCCCCCTGTAGATTGAGCAGCGCATGAAAATTGTTGAGGATTTTCATTATCACAATTTGGACAACCTCCTTGAGGAGCAGATACATTTATTCCATTACATCCTGGGGCACCTAAAAACATTTTAACATATGCTTGTCTTGTAGAGCCACCCATATTAGCTGTAAATCTATCTCCTAATTGAGTGCCTTGTGGTACACATTTATATTGTTGTAACCCCCCTTGACATGTTCTTAAACGTACTCTAATTCCTCCACCTTGTTCTTTAAGGTTTTTTTCTATAGCAGCACCTCTAGTTTTTTCATAACTAGATAATTTACCATCTTTATTTAAATCTGCTTTTTTAGGATTAGCTAATTTTGTTATTTCTTCTTTTATTAATTTTATTAATTGTGATTTTTTCATTTTATCTTCCGTATAATTTATCTTCAATTTTTTCTAGAGTCTTTTTTATTTCTTCAACATCTTTTTGAGTATCCATAATAGTTTGACGTACTAACTGATCTTTCATATCAAATTCCATTCTTGTAATTACTGGTTCAGGTGGTGCTGGTAATTCTTTTGCTTCAGCTATATCTGCTTGTAAAGCAAACCACATACCTACAATTGTAGCTATTAATGCTGCTATTCCTCCTAATGTTTTTAAACTTACCTGTACGTTAGTGTCTTCACTTAATTCTTTTGCCATCTTAAAATATTATATAATTTACACCAAATGAGAAATCATGCCATTCTCTATTCCAATATTTGTTATATTTACCTTCTATAAATACTCCTAAATTTTTACTGTATTTGTATCCAAAAATTAATCCACCTGAATAATCATACCATTGTTCATTATTATTATATTTGTGGTATGAAAATTCACCACCATCATCATAATGCCAAGGCATTACATTACCCCATGAATGGAGCCATAGTTTTTTAGAATAAAAATAATAATCAAATCCTAATATAAGTGAATGTTGTATTGTATTTTCTAATTCGTTTCTTTTCTTTTCCGTATAATCTGATAATACTGTTGGTATAACTACTCCTTCCCAAATTTCAGTACTTGTTGCTACTGAATTACCTGATGGGTCAAAATATTCTACTCCTCCTTGACCATCAAAATTCATAGTATAACCTTCTTGTATTGCTAAAAATGTATAATGTAAATTACCATTTGATAATTGCCATTCATCTAATGGATTATACCCATAAGGTTCAGATAAACGTTGTGCTGCTCCTATGTTAAATGATAATTTTCCTTTTTTTAATTCATTAGGAAGAAAATCTAAATGATCTAAACTTTTTACTTTATATCTATATCTTTGTGATGTTTCAAAATATTTAATGTCTGCAAAACCATCTTCTAAATATTCTCCTTTAAGTATGTAAGTGTCATCTATATATCTTAAAAAATGGTGTTGGTTTGAATAATTTTCTCCTTCTTGTCTTACGTAAGATAATTCAAATAAATATTCAAATCCTGATACTTTACCAATAGTAGCAGCATCTGAAAATGAGTTTTCTTTACCTGTTTTAAATGCTTCTTTAGGTTCATATCCCATTCTAGAAATTTTTCTAACACCTAAAATAACAGAATAATCATAAGGAGTTTCTATTGTTTGTGTTTGTAAACCGTTTGTAACACTATAAACATCAACGTCAGATAATGAATTACCTCCATTTACTGCTCCATAAATAGTTGCAAACTTAGTAATTTTTTTCCAATTAATATCATTTAATTTTAATGTTGATATATCTAGGTTTAATGTAGCTATTTTGTTATGGAATGTATTTAATTTAGAAAGTATAGGATCTACTTTCTTTTCAGTAAGTGTGGTATCTTGGCCCGCAGCCTTTAACGCAAATAACGTTAAAATTAATAACAGAAATTTTTTCATTATACGGATATTATAATATACGGAGATAAATATAAAAAAAAGAGAGCAACCTAGGGTTGCTCTCAAGAACTTTTACGATATTTGTCCCATTATACCCGTTGGTGTTGAGTGCCTAATTAGGCAGCCAATGCTAATACATTATCTTCAACAGCAGTTTCTTTTGTTGCCAAAAGTCTAATTGCAGCTAAAGCAGCAAATGTACCAGCTTTCACCGATTTAATCTGTGTGCCGATTATCGCGTTGATCTTCATTATATCCTTATCTCCCTGTCAAATCCAGTCACCCCCATAAAATTTAAAATGTAGTGGAGGTGGTGGGTTTCGAACCCACGTCCAAAAGAGCAGCTAATATAACTACTAACGATCAATTATAATTATAATAAAGTTTAATTAATTATCCAAATCTTCCCATTCAAGACTTTTTTCTTCTTCTTGTCTTAATTGGTATTCTTCAAATTCATCTTTATACTTTTTAAGAATTTGAAGTATTTCATCTTGATCTAATTCATCTGTTGATTCAATTTCTTCAATTATTCTTTCTAATTCTCCATATAAATAATCCATTGTTTATTATTTAATCCATTCGTGATATGCATTTACATATGCATCTAATTTAGAAAGCCAAACACCTTTAAAAGAAGCTTTTTTAAGTTCTTTTTCTGCCCATTCTTTTACTTCTTGTCTTAAACCATAAGCGTTAGCTTCTTCAAGAATTAACTCTATTTGCTCTTCGTCTTCCGCGTTTTTTTGGTTTGTCTTCTGGAAAGAGTTTATAATGTTCTTTCCAATATGCTTTTTCAGCAGTTTCCATCTTGATTTTGTCAGCTTTAGTTGTTCTTTTTTTTCTTCCATTTTCGTGGTATTTAGGTTTTTGTAATCGTTCTAATTTATTATATAACTTTTCTAATTTGTCAAATTTAGGATTTATAATTTCTACTAAATAAGGTCCATTGGGGTATTTATTTAAATCATAATGCCATATAGAATCTTCAAATTCTAATTTATATTTAATTTTTTTAGTTATATTTTCTGCTGGTCTTCCTCTCATGATATTAAATTTTTTTCTAAAAATAAACTATTTAATGTTTTAGTGACTTCATTTAAATTTTTAGGATTAATAAATGATGCTTCTTTACCATACATAATTTGAAAATTTTTATTTAATTCTTTTTCTTTTATTTCTGTTGTAGATGATTGTATAAAATAACTTAATATTTTAACACCTTTCTTTTTTATATTTTTTACTGCTTTAGCTGTGTCTAATATGGCTTCTTCTCCTCTATAATTAATTTTGAGTGTACCTTTTACACCATATGTTTCAAATGTAGGGTAACCATCACTCATATTAATTAAATAACTGTCTAAATAATAAGATGAATTAGGTATAAATTCATTTAATGCATTTAAACACATACCTTCTGGTGTTAAACCTTTACATTTATAATAAGCTAAACGTTTTAAGTCTCTTAATGTATGTTTTTTACTGTCAAAAGCCAAAATTAATAATGGTATTTGGGCTGTTTTAGATGATAGATTAGGATTTCTACCTGATGTTCTAATAGATATAGTTAAATCAATGTTATCCATTTTTAATGCAACATAACCTAATGCAATAGTATTAGTTAATACTTGCCACCATTTTGTACCCTCCATACTACCACTGCCATCAATAGTAACATGTAAACTAATAGGTTTATAATTTGATCTGTCTATTTTATAAAATAAGTCATCTTCAAAGTTAGCAGCGTAAATTCGTCTAGGGTCTATTTTACCTGTTTTTAAACGTTTAGATGCTAATGTTATTTGCTCGTTTCTAATCCTTAATTTGTGTAATAATTTTTTACCTATTTTAATACCATCTTCTACTTGTGGTCTGTGTTTAAGATCATTTATATAAAAGGTATCATATAAATTTGACTCAATAATACTAGGTGTAATACCTTTAACAACGTGTACAGGACATGTTGATTCTAATACTTTAACTTCTTTAATATTAATGTTAGATTTACCAATAGCTTCAACTTGTTTAGTTTCTTTTTTAGTTAATGATGTTTTAGATACATTACCATTTAAGAAATTTTCTTGTTTAGTAAATGCTTTTTTAATTTCTTCCTTTGACGTTTTATTATGTTTAGCATTTTTTCTATTTTCTTGTGCTTGGTGTTTGTCTTGTGGATGTAAAATAAAATGCATGTTTATAAACTGATATATTGTAATAGCAAGCTCTAATGAATCACGAGTATTTTTTAATCTATCAATATTTTTTAAATCAACTGCTTTATATACTGTAGGTAAACATTTTAATGCTGTAGGGTCAGCGTTTTTATTAAACATGTTAATAATTCTAAACATGTAAGATTCCCAATTTTCACCCCTGTATTCTTTACCTTTTAAACCTTGATCTACTGTTTTACTGTAGTAATATCTTTCATACATTGATCTATAATAATCTTGATATCCTGGAGCATTATTATAAACTAAATTATCTATACGGCGATCTTCAATAAAATTTAATAGCATTTCAATCCATCTACGTCCTCCCATTAAATTTCCTTCAAGTAAACGATTTGCTATCTTTTTTAACACTTTAAAATCAGTGTATATACAATGCGCTCCTTCATGTAGCGCCAAACCTACTACACTATCAATGTTATGCATGTTAATCGTAGATGATATCGCGATTTTCTTACCATTTGTCATGGATTCTCCCTGATTATTTTCAAAAAACTCAACAGGAACATCTTTTTTGGTAAGTATTTTTACAAAATTAGATATTGCTCTTTGTGTGTGAGCTAGTTCAATTAAATTGAATTTTTCTGTGGGTGTGTGGCTTAACCAGTATGCAGATTTATTTTTCATATCTATTATTTTACGTCAAGATACGAAAAATATTTTGCTTCTCCAAGTTTTTTTGTGGAAGTTTTTAAAACTTTTTTATTTTAACAAGATCCTGGATTTTGTTGGCAATTATTTGCATATTGCATTCTCATCATTAATTGCGCTTGCCACATAGGATTTTTTCCATTACAAAACATCTGTCCAGATCCACCATTTAATTGTACAGCTTTTTGTGTAAAGGCTACTTTTCTTTGATTATAAAATTGAGAAGATTTACCTGCCATATTATTTACAAATTGTTGAGTTATACCATGATCTCCTAATTGTGGGTTAGAATGATTAGGCATATAAGCCTGTAAAGCTTGTTGAGACACACCATTAGAACACATGGAACCACTTGTTTCATTTTGTTGTTCAAAAATATTTCTTATTTCTTCTCTGATAGTTTCTCTTAATTCTGATTTTTTCATATTATTATAATTTATACGTTTATTATGTCTAGACATTCTATGACTATCTATCCACTGTACACATGCATCATAACTATTAGTGGTTGCTTGAGCTCCACATTCTTTACAAGTACATGTTCCTCCTAATTTCATTTTAACAATTACATTGATGTTGTAAAGAGGCAAATCCTGCAGTACCTAATTTACAAGCTAGTTGATTTTGATGAGATGGACCTACATTTGTTATTTTGTTCCCCCATTGTTGTCTTTTTTTACAAATATGAGTACAAGGTTGATTTGGGTTAGAAGAATTAAATGCAGAAGAATTTATCCAAGTACTTACCCAATTTTGCCAATTTGAAAAACCTGATGGGTTACATGCATAAGTATTGCCATCTACTGGATTATATACGCTTCCTCCAGGTCCTGCACTTCCTGGATTTTGTTCATTTATATCAAATGATTTATCTATAAGCTGATCATCAGTTGTTGATGTTTTCCCCATACCGTCTCTACTAGACACACAAAAATTGCAGCCCCTTGATTTATCTACATATGAAGCACAATGTTGTCCTGGAGGGCAATCATCAGCGTTCTTACATTCGTCCTCACAGTCTTTTTTAATTTTTTCTTCCCTCATCAATTCTTTGATTGATTCTTTTATTATATGTCTTAATTCTGATTTTCTCATTTTTTTAACAATTACAATTATGGATTTGAGACTGATTATTAGCTTCATCTAATTTACATTGTAGCATATTCGCCCACTGTGGTCCAACAGTTGGGATTTGAGAAGTCCACTGTTGAATTCTTTGACATATATGATTACATGGTTGGTTTGGATTACTTGAATTAAATGCATTATTGTTTGTCCAAGTATTTATCCAATTTTGATGATTAGACCATTGTGATGAATTACATCCTGAAGAACTTTGGTTTCCTGGACAAGCATTCCAACAAGCTCCTCCTGGAGTTGCATTTGTCCAACCACTATTAGTACAACACCACCAACATCCTTGTGTACTATTTACATTATTACCATATTGGTTTCCAAAACTATTATAAGCATTAACTTGAATTGGAACACCATTATAAACTGCATTACATGCTGCCCCACTAGTTTTAATAAACCAAGGTTTATTAGTATGACCATAATAAGTTACATAATTAGGTACTCCAGGTGGACCTTGTAAATGAACAAGTATAACACCGTCTCCTACTGAATTAGGTATAGAATTAGGAATACATATTCCCCCATGAGTGTAACCTGGTCCATTACATCTTCTAAGTGAACACATTTTTCCAGGTATGTTTTGGCTAGCCATTGCTTGGGGTTGTTGATCTGACTGGTTATCTACTGGAGCTACATCACTAAAAGATTTTCTAGACACTTTACCCATTCCTGGTTCTATATCGGCTTCGGGTGCCGTGTCTTGTTCTATTATTAAATTTGATCTTTGTAATTCTTTAATAGATTCTTTTATTATTTTTAATAATTGTGATTTTTTCATTATCTTACTATGATTTTTTTATTATTCTACATTTGATGATACATATACACAAGTATCGCCAGCTGTGAAACCTTTTTCAATTAATAAGGGTAATGATGATTCTTTACACCAAGCATATACTTTATAACCTTTATAATGTTTTTTTACATACTCCCAACGTGTATCCCAAAGTTGTCTGTATATGCCTTGGCGTCTGTAGTTTTTATGTACCCACGCATCTAAAAATTTAATTTGTTTGTTTGCTTCTTGTTGAAAATGTATATGACCAACACATTGATTATCAATATGTGCAACCCACGCATGTTTTATATACTGGGTAGTTCCTGATGGAGGAATATGCATTATAGATATGTTGGACAAAGTCGATGGTATAAAATTTGGTTAAACTTTTACTCATCGATACGTATATTAATCACATGGTTTTTTACAACCTCCTTTACTTTTATAAGGAAACCATTTATTCCATAAGTCACGTCTTCTATCACAACCACAATCTTTTTCACCATAAATCCATTTAACTAGACGTTTTATACCAGTAAAAGTAGTAAATTTTTCAAATGTATCACCAAAACCCTTACTTTTTTTATTTTCTTCTAATTGTTGTTTAATTTGATCTCTTAAATCCATAACTATTTTGTTCTTTTTGAATACCAATTTATTTGTTTATCTCCATCCCATTCAGTAATTACATGTTCTTTATCGCAACATTTTTTAGGTGGTTTAGTAGATCCACAACTACCTAATAAAGTTGCTAAAATCAATAAAATAATTATACCAATTATACTATACCCAACAACTCGTGCACTGTCTTCATATTGTTGTTGTGTTTTTCCTTGATTATTCATATTCTCCATATAAATTGTATGTTTTTGGTTGTTCTGGTTCAGGTGGTGTAATTTCATTTTCGTGATAAATAAAAACTTTACCTTCTGAGGCTTTTATTACATAATTAGTTTCTTTTGTTTGCTGAAATACCCATTCAATACCTTCTGTTAAATTAGCAAACACTGGTTGATCAGCATTTGTTGGTGTCCATCTATCTCCTGGTGGAAATCTTTTTAAGACTTGCTTTAATTGTATATCCTTTTCGGCCATAATTTATTCTTTAAAAAAATCATCTTTGTCTTTTTGGTCTGGATATCCTAATACACTAAGACATTCATCACATACATATCTAATAATAGGTGATGCGGAATCCAAATGCTTCCTCACTAATTTTACAGATTTCTTACGATGGTTGCAAGATTTTTGTAAAGCTTTAATTTCTTTTTCAATCTTTTGCTTTTTTGCAAGGAGATTGTTGATTTTTTGAAATATACCCATACTTTATAAAAAGTTAAGTAACCTCGCTCGCTCTACCACACATCCCATCATCCTACGTATATATAACCAATTGTAAATTTATACCTATACATATAATTATAGGGCGAACAATAACGATAGATATATAAAATATGGCGGCCGGTGGTAAGGGGAATAATAATTACAATAAGATTTTAAAAACCAAAAAAAAGAATCAACTCGGATCATACATCGTATACGTTAACGTAAGCTCATCGCCTTCCTTAATGTCTTTAATGGTAATAATGGATATGAGTCTTCCTTCGTATAATGTTTTACAGTTTGGTGTAGTACTGTGGTTAATAAACCCACCTAATGGTGTTCTTATGTAACCATTAGCAAAATGGCGATCTGCAACGTGAGAAATGCCAATGTTTGTTGATTTTAGTATTGATTTTACAGCAAATAATCCTAACCCGTCAACAGACGATGATCTTATTGTAAGATATGGTGGGAGTGGTCTGTACATGTCAATATATATGAGGCTCGATGTAAAAGATCCGTAAAAATCTCTTTTTTAATACCCACATATTTTATGGTAAAATGGAATTTTTTGGAAACTGTATTATAATGCTAAAGTAAATACAACGATCATAATAGCAATGTAAAGGAATGGTGATATGTCTAACTTTTCTTCTTTCATAGTATTTAATTTTAATCGCAAATACATAATACCCCATGAGGATATAGCAATGACGTAAATATGACATGATTATTACATGATTATGCGCGATAATATATGCGTATATATGCTCGATGTGTAAAGGGTGTGTTCGAGTTGTAAATCACCATAAATACGCGCGCGTACGCTATCGCGCGTCGACGGCACGCGGATATGGCGCGGGCATACCGCTAGCGAGTCACTATCGACCCGCTAGCGTCCCGATATTTTCTAAAAAATTAGAAACCAATTATTGAATGCAATAAAGAATAAGGAATCATAATTACACAAAACAAACCTGCGGAATATGTTGTTATTGCTAAGATTGACATTAAAACTGTGTTTGCGAATTGACTTAATACGTTTTTCATAATTTATGGTTTTTATTATAATTTATTTACGCCACCAAAAGCCCTTACGGGCTATGATGAGTATTAACACATTATTTATTATTTAACAAACTTTAACGTTTTAAGGTTCAATTCTACATTTATTTTCTTACCTAATACAAATGTATATCCTTTAACTTTAGTACGTCCAATGTAATCTACATTACACACATGTGAACCTGTAAACATATCTACTATACAACCTAATTTATTATCTTTACCTGCACTGTATTTGTATGTGCTATTGTTTACTTTGAATTGATTTCCTTTTTTGAACTTAGCATTTACATCAGCATAAAATGCTTGTTTTTGTAAACGAATATATCTAGCAGACTTTTTATTAACTGGTCTACCTGGATTATTTTTTCTACCATCTACTTTAACTGTTTCTACCTTACTTACTTTAACTTCTACTTTGTTTAATTTAATTTTTGACATAATTTTTTTATTTGGTTTTTAATTATTTACAATCGGTAAATATCATCATATTTACGCTTGTAAATATACGAACCCTTTTTGTGGTATACACGTTTTTTTGCAATTACTTTTAATAGATTGTTCATCTGGAATTATTCCAAATAACATACAGACTGTACGTACCTGCATTTATACAAACAACCTTTCATACAGCCAAATTATATTATATAAGTTGTTGATTTATTTATGAACAATATGTTGTTTGTTTGTTCGTAAGTAAGTAATAGGCTATATGAAAAAAATTTGGCTTGCTCATAACATATATGTTCGACGTTCAGTCTAGTTTAATTTACATAACTATTATTTTACATATACACTATATAATCTAATACAATTACATATACAAACATACTTATATTTACATATACTAATATATTATGTTACATACTATAATGTATGTAAGTAACATACATTTATATCAAAGAACTACAATATAACATTGTATTTAATGCATAAAAAAGAATACCAAACCATCGCATATGTTATACAGTGCTAATTAGTAACTTACATTATTATCTTAACAATTTGAATATATAATTCATTGTACCTTCTAATGTAAAAACATTTATGCTATCATAATCATCAAACACATCAGTGTATTCTAATAACAATTCATTTACATCATTTAATGTATTACACTTATGTACTTTACTATACAATACAGTGTTTTGATTATCATAATCTTCATCTGTAATGTTAAATTCATCTTTTCTAGCATTATACTGTTTGAATAATCGTCTTTGTATGTCTGTAATTAACATATCATGTATACGATGTTTGTTTTCGCTTAATAATTTCATAGTTGATTTCTTTATTTTTTGTATGTTTGTATTAGTAATGCTATTTGTAATCCTAATAACAATCCTAATAGTAAAAATGTAATTTCATTTATCATATATCCGTATTCGATTTTGTATTATATACTAGTAAGCCGCTTTTATTCTTCTAAAATATCTAACTCAAACTTACTACCAAATGATAATTTATATTCATTTAATAAAAGTAAAGCTTCATCAAAACAATCAGCACTATCAATTACTTCAAATGTATCTGTGTATGTGTATCTTCCTATTATTCTAAACATAATTTCTATTTTTTAATTATTAACAAGGACAACCTATATGAATTGCAATATAAAACAATGCAAATATAAGTCCTAAAAATAAAACATTACCTATTATTTCTAAAATATCATTCATAATTATTATTTTTTGCCACCACAAGCCCTTTCGGGCTTTGTAGTACATAATATGTTTAACTATTTTATTTTGTTACTCTAATATAACCA
>VTLG01012675.1_pt1 | contig 96222 bp, 137 predicted proteins | sample 4694571 | NCBI WGS metagenome assembly VTLG01 (sample SAMN12604809, study PRJNA352737) | marine metagenome | biome: ENVO:00000447; feature: ENVO:00000209|ENVO:00000569|ENVO:01000036; material: ENVO:00002151; isolation source: viral sequences binned using virsorter ... | reverse complement strand
TGCAGATGGACAAGTATTACAGGGAGTCTTAGCTGGAGCTACCCTTACAACTCCAGTGATTGCTGAAATAGATAGTGGTTCTACGATTACATTAGACGCTACTACTGATATAGTATTAGATGCTGATGGGGGGGATGTTTTCTTTAAAGATGGCGGTACTACGTTTGGTAGTGCTACGAATACATCTGGGAATCTAATAATTAAATCAGGAACAACTACTGCGTTGACTTTTTCAGGAGCCAATGTAACAGTTGCTGGAACTATAGGGTCTGGAGCAATTACATCTACGGCTGGGATTACTGGAACCCAGGTAGATATTCTTGCCCAAGGTGATTTGCGATTACAGGATAATACTGGTGGGCAATATATAGCTTTAGATTCTCCTGCAACTGTAGCTACTAGTTATACAATAACTCTTCCAGCAGCCCAACCCGCTGCTGGTAATGCCCTTAAAGTTGCTTCCATTTCAAGCAACGTGGCTGTAGCAGAATGGGGAACTGCTGGTGTTGGACTTGGTATGGTAATAGCTTTAGGAGGCTAAAAAATGGCAGATATATTACAAAGTACAGTTGCTTCTGTAAGTAATGGAGCAGAAACTGCAATGACCGTGGCTGGTTCATACGATGTAACAGTCTTATCCTTTACGATTTGCAATAATTCTACTACCGATACAACTATAGATGTGTATATTAAAGATAGTAGTAATAGTGATAAAAAATATTATCTCTACAAGACTTTATCTTTGCCAGGGAAAGCTACCTTTGAACATACCGCTAAAGTTATTTTAGATGATAATGATGATTTATATTATGACCCTGCTGCCAGTGTTCAAATTGAAGCTGTTTGCAGTTATTTAAAGCAAACGTAGGAGAATAAATAATGGCTGATACTTTAAAAACTAACTTCATTGAGAGTACGGACACTACAGTACTTAATTGTGTTCCTGCGAATGTAGATTCTACTAAAACTGTGTTGTCTATAGTTATATGCAATACGGATGCATCTGATAGTACAGAGTTTGATTTATATTATTATAATAACTCCACTAACATTAGAATTTATAATAATCAGTCTCTCCCAGCATTATCTACATTTATCCATGATTCTAAACTTATTGTTATGCCAAATCATGAATTACAGTTTGTCCAATCTGGTGGTACTACAGCAAATCCTGTCCATATAACTACTAGTTATTTAGACCAGACTTCCTAGGAGTAAATTAATGAGTGGAATTGCTGCACAATTAGTAGGTAATGACCTATTCCAACGCTTCACCGCTGATGGTACATGGAAAAAACCAGCAGGGATTAAAATAGTTACGATTGAAGCTATTGGTGGGGGCGGTGGCGGAGGAGGAGGAGAGGGCGCAAACAACGTCCATGACGGAGGAGGCGGTGGCGGAGGTGGTGGCTCAATAGTACGAAATTCATTTCCTGCCGAATCACTAGGTACAACATTAGCAATTGTTGTTGGAACAGGTGGTGCCTCTGTTGCTGGTGGTGGTGCAGGAACTAACGGTAATTATGGGAATACTACAACCGTTACTTCAGGTAGTAAGATTATCGTTGCTGCTTACGGTGGTGGCGGTGGTGATGGAGGCAACCAAGGTGATGTTGGTGGCTCAGGTGGAGGAGGTGGCGGAACTGGAGGAGTAGGGGCAAGTGGGACTGCTTACAACGCAACCAATGCTGGTGGCGCACCTCATTTGGCAGGGTCTTCACAAGGAGAAACACTAGGTGGACGAGGTGCTGCTGGTAAACCAAACCGTACAAACGGCAGCAATGGTGAGTTTGGTGGCGGAGGCGGTGGGGGAGGTGCTGATATTGCAGGACATAACCCTGGACATGGTGGCTCTAGTATATTTGGTGCGCCAGGTGGCGGTGGTGGTGGTGGTGCAGGACAGAATAACTCTGGAGCAGCAGGCGGTAGATGGGCTGACTATTTTCCCGCAAATGGGGGAAGCGGTGGAACTAATGGTGGACAAGCTGCTGCACATGGCACTAGCCGTGGTTTTGGTTGTGGTGACGCTGGAGGAGGAGGTGGCCCACATGGTGGTAGTGGAACTGGTGGACGAGGCGGTGATGGCGGTACACCAGGCGCAGGAGGGGGCGGTGGTGGTGCCTCTAATACTGGAACTGGTGGTGCATCAGGCGCAGGCGGTAGAGGTGAAGTAAGGATATGGTGTACATAATATGAGTGGACTTGTAAAAAGAAAATTCTTTCAAAGATTTGCTACTGGTAGCCATACATATACTATTCCCCTTAGTGCTACTATTGTTTTGATAGAAGTTATTGGTGCTGGAGGGTCTGGCGGTGCGGGTGTTACCCACGTTGGTGGGCAGAATGATTCTTCTGGTGGAGGAGGAGGAGGCGGTGGAGCCTACTCTTATGGCGTATTCAGTGCTGCTGCTTTAAGAGCCGTTGCGTCTACAATATCTGTTGTAGTATCTGCTGGAGGTACAGCAGCCACTAGTGCTGACCAAGATGGTGATGATGGAGCCGATTGTTGGGCTGCTCCTACAGGTGGAACTGGAATGTATGTTTTTGCTGCTGGTGGAGGTGGTGGTGCTGCTGGACACGTTGGAAGCGGTGCAAGCGCAGGCGGTGGAGGTGGAGGCACAGGAGATAGAGGTGCTTCTACTACTGGCAGTACTGGTGGAAATGGTGGCCTCCCAACTATTGAAGGTGCTAACCAAGGAAGTAGTGTAGGTGGTAGAGGTGGTAAAGGGGGTAATTACGACTCTGCTGGCGATTGTGCCGAATATGGTGGCGGTGGTGGAGGCGGTGGTAAGAGTTATAATGCAGGTCTTTCCACTGGACAGGCAGGAAGACCTGGGGGTAGCAGCATCTATGGAGCAGGAGGTGGAGGTGGAGGTCAGTGGCACAGTTCCGCAGGAGGAGGTGAGGGCGGTGCTTGGGGTTCCTATCTACAAGGCGGTGGTGGAGAGAGTAATACTGGCTCTGATGGTTCTGACGGAACATCCCGTGAATTTGGGTGCGGAGATGGCGGTGCTGGCGGAGCGCATGATGGTGGCGACGGTGGTGCTGGTGGTGTACCAGGCGGTGGAGGCGGAGGAGGAGCAGTTTCTTATAATGGAGTTGGCGTTGGCGGTGCTGGTGGTAGAGGCGAAGTAAGAATATGGGCATGGTGATTTAAATGAGTGGAATTATTCAAAATTATAAGTCATTAATTGGAGGCTTTGAGGGTACAGGTGGAAATGCTGATACCCATATACAAGGCTCAGGCGCAGATATTCAAATATTCACTAACACCACTGGTAACCGTACCTGGGTTAAACCCTCATGGGCTACAATGGTTTACATTGAATGTATCGGTGGTGGAGCAGGAGGTGGTACTGGGCATTACGGTAGTGCAGGCCGTGGTGGTGCAGGAGGAGGTGGAGCTTCGATGACAAGGTTTACATTTGCTGCTGAATCTTTAGCATCGACTATGACTGTTGTTGTAGGCGCAGCAATTTCTGCTGGAAACCCTGGAAACCACAGCCAGGTCACATCTGGAAGTAAAGTCATCCTTAAAGCATACGGCGGTTGGCTGGGTGAGGCTGGTAATTCATCAGCAGCCAGGAGAGGTGGTGGAGGTGGTGGCACAGGCTCCAGAGGAGCAGCAAATGCCACTAACCATTGGAAGGGAGGTTACCCAGACATTCAGAGTGCCACCCACGGCGATTCACTAGCTGGGCGTGGTGGTGCTGGTGCCGAATCTGCCCATAGCTACCATGATGGACACAGTGCAGAATATGGCGGAGGAGGTGGTGGAGGTTGTGCGGGAAGTTCTAATCCAGGCGGAGATGGGGGAAGCTCTATTTATGGGGCTGGTGGAGGCGCAGCAGGCGGAGGTGGTTCAGGACAGGCTGGAGGCGTTGGAGGTGCATGGCTCAGATACGCTGCTGGTGGAGGAGGTGCTGCTGGGCCACAGGGTGGTGGTGAAAATGGTGCAGATGGCCCATCGAGAAGTTATGGGTGTGGAGATGGTGGAGGTGGTGGACAAGGAATGAATACTGGACAAGGCGGACACGGAGGAGATGGAGGTGCGCCAGGTGGTGCTGGTGGCGGAGGAGGAAGTTCAAACTCCTCTGGCGCAGCGGGGACTGGAGGAGAGGGAGCAAGAGGGGAAGTTAGAATATTTTGTTGGTAGGAGATAACTAAATGGCACAAACAACTATACAAGGGTCATTCTTAGGAGATGCCACAGTTACTGGTGCAAAGATTGGTGCTGATTTCATATCTGCCCAGACTGCTTTAACTAGTGGTTTAGCTACTACCGATGAGCTTATCGTATCTGACGCTGGTGTTATTAAGCGTATGGATATTTCTGTACTTGAAATAGCTGCTACTCAGATTACAGCTAGTGGTACTTTACCAGCTTTGAACGGTTCTAATTTAACCGCTTTAAATGGAACGCAAGTTACATCTGGAACACTTCCCGCTGATAGAATTGCAGATGATTCCATCGTTGAAGCTAAACTTGATATAAGCAACGGCCCTCAAAATGGATATTATTTACAAACTGATGGTTCAGGAACATTAACGTGGGCTGCTGTTAGTGGTGGTGTAGATACAACTGGTACTCCAGCTAATAACCAAATAGCCACTTTTACAGATGCTGATACTTTACAAGGAGAAGCGTCCTTAACATTTGATAATGCTGCTCTTAATTTTACCCGAAACCATGCTGGTAATAATTCAATAAACCTTACAAATTCAACCGCAAATGCTTCTGCTTCTACTAGATTAACTATTCAAAACACTGGAAGTGGTGCTGGTGACCCTACACTTTTATTCGGTGTTGATTCCCAATCTTGGCTTATGGGAATAGATAATGATGATGCTGATAAATTTAAAATAGCTGCTACTGGGGGCAACTTCCCAACTAACGATTGTATAGCTATTGATACTAGTGGCAGGGTAGGAATTGGTCTTTCCACCGTTACCTCTGGTTCTAAATTATATGTACAAAAAGGCAATGCGGTTAATGGTGGTGGTGTTCCTCATAGCCGTGCTGCATTTGTAGTAGAACATAGTGATGAAGTATCTATTTCTTTAGTTTCTCCAAACGATAGGTCATCATTTTTTGAATTCTGTTCTAATTCTAGTGGTGGGCCTGGATATATTCAGTATGTACACGGTTCTCTTAATAATTTCTATGTTTTTGCTGCTGGTGCAGAAAATTTCCGAATTTACGGAAATGGGAACATAATGAATGGTGCTGGAACTACCACATTCCATACTGGTTCTGATGCTCGTATTAAAGAGAATATTGTAGAGTCTGCTTATGGATTAGCTGAAGTAATGCAATTACGGTCAGTAAAATTTAATTTTGCTCCGTGGCATAGTCCTGATTATCATCCTACACGGATAGGGCTAATAGCCCAGGAAGTGGAATCTATATTACCGGAATTAGTGGGTACTGAAGAAGGGCCACATGAATATATTGGCTATGATGCAGAAATTGGGGATGTTCGGGAAGTACATGAACCCCTATCTGGATTAAAATCTATAGATGACCAGCAAATGATTTCGGTTTTAATTAAAGCTATTCAAGAATTAAATGAGAAAGTCGAGGCACTATCATAACAGATTGGAGTGGACATATAGATGTAGTTGTATTAATCTTTTTACAATTGATATTTAATGTATTTATCTACAGAAAAATTAAAACTCAAAGGAGTATAATATATTATGGGAAAGATGAATCTAAGCCTACTCGCCATGATAGTACCACTACTCGTAGTAGCGGTAGGATTGATAGGATGGGTTACCACTCTAAGAGGTGACTTAAACTCAGCCCAAGGTCAATTGACAGAGGTACGGGCAGATATAGTACCGTTGCAGGAAGAAGCTAAACAGTGCGCTATAGAGATTCATAATCTCCATGAGCTTATTAAAGATATAGATAAAATTGAAGAAGTTGTTGAAGAAGTAGATGTAGCTATCTTTAGATTAAATTCGGTAGAAGATTCGGTTAAAGAACATAGTCCTGCAATTGTGGAATTGCAAAAATCATTGGCAATTGCTAATGACCAAATGAAAACTATTCTAGCAGACCATGAAATCATGGGAGAAATGTTAGAGGATATGGGTAAGACTCAACCCGCAGGGGAACGTAGGAGTTACGGGGGTTATTAATGGCATTAACTAAAATTGGGGCAACATTAGGGGGCAGCGCAGATATAATAACGGTGACTCAGACAAGTCATGGTTTTGTTTCTAATGATAGGGGCAAAGCTGTTAAAATGACTAATAATTCTGGTACACCTAGATATATGTTAGCTACTGCAAATTCTACAACTAATGCAGATGCAATTGCTATTATTATCGCTGTGATTGATGCCAACACAATTTCACTAGCTTTATCTGGTAGAATCACTGTAGATGCTTGTGTCCCTAATGAAGTGGCTGGAACGGTGTTGTTTTTACCTACTGCATCCACTCTTGGTACAGCAATGGGGGGAAGCAATTCAGGACATTTAACTTCTACTGAACCTTCTGGAAATAATGAAGTATCTAAACCAATGGCAGTAATAACGATTGCTAATTCAGAAATGGTTATGTTAGCTTATCGTGGAGAAGTCATTAGTACTGCTGGTATAACTCTTGCTGATGGGTCTGTTGATAATGATGCAATGGCAGATAATGCTATTAATACTGATGAGATAGTAGATGATGCTGTAACTGCTGATAAACTAGCCAATTCAATTAATGCTGAAATTGCTGCTAATACAGCTAAAACAGGAATTACAACCTCACAGGCAAATGCTATTACAGCTAATACTGCCAAAGTAACAAACGCTACACACAGTGGAGATGTAACAGGTGCAACGACTCTTACTATTGCAAATGGTGCTGTAGATATTGCCCATTTGTCTGCTAGTGGTACTAAGGACGAGACAACAGTTCTTCATGGGAATAATACCTTTGCTACGGTTTCTGCTGGAATCAGTGGGCATGGCACAGTTGTTATTAAATCGAGTGACCAAACCGTGAATAACAGCACTACTCTTGTAAATGATGATACTTTAGTATGGGCTTTGGCAGCTAACAAGAACTATCGTCTATGGGCACATGCTTTTATAGATACTCATATACATTCTGATTTTAAGTGGACATTTACGGGGCCATCTGGCTGTGAGATTCACCTAACGGTTAACCGAAACTATGCTGCGGGAGCATCATATGACTGGCATGGTCTTAATTCGTTAGGAACAGCCGTATCTATGAACACGCCAACCGACACCGCCTCAAACTGGTATTGGTTTGGGACTATTATGAATGGTGGAAATGCAGGGAATCTCCAATTGCAATGGGCGCAAAATGCTGCTCAATCATTTGATACCAAGATGCACAACGGGTCATGGGGAATAGTGGAGTTATTGAACTAATGTCAACAACAGTTACATATAATACCTGGGAAGAACGCCAAGCATTGGTGCAGGAAAATCAAGCACTTGGGCTTGTTATGATGGTTGATGAAGTGCGTGATGGCATCAAGACAATGGTATTTGATGCCCCTCCAGATGAGGGTGAATACGTTCCGACAAGAGCAGAAATACTTTATGCAAAACTTGCAGATGATTCTGCTACTCTTTCGGAAGTCAAAGAATTTCTTACTATAAAATTTGCAAAGTAAATGAGGTTGCGAGGAACATATGCCATATATAGGTAGAGGCCCAAGTAAATCTGGGGCGTTTAGAATATTAGATGATATATCTGGAAGCTTTAATGGAAGCACTACTTCCTTTGCTTTAACGGTAGGAAGTGCTGCCCTTACTGTAGGTTTGCCAGAAACATTGCTAATTGCTGTAGATGGTGTTATACAAGAAGCTGGTACTGCTTATACTATCAGTGGGTCTAATATTGTGTTTGGTGCTGCCCCCCAAGCAGACGCTACTTTCTGGGGCGTAGAATTAGGAGATGTTGGTGGATTAGCAGATAGGGCGGTAACTCAAGCTGCTGATGATAATACTACAAAAGTAGCTACAACTGCTTATGTACAGACTGAATTAAGTGGTATATCATCCTCATCTTCTACTATCAGTGTAACTCAATCTAGTCATGGGCTTGCTGTTGGCGATGTTGTTAGACCGAATGGGAATAATACCTATACGAAATCTCTTGCGACTACCCCAGCCAATGCAGAAGTAATAGGTGTAGTAACTGTAGTGTCTGGTAATGATTATACAATTACTATAAATGGTGAAATTAGTGTAGCAGCAGCCGTAAACGATGTAGCAGCAGGAACCGTTTTGTTCCTATCTAAAGATACGGCGGGGGAATTAACAGCTACGGAACCCTCTGCTACAGACGAAATTTCTAAACCAGTAGCGATAGTTACGCAACAAAACGCAAAGATGATTTTAGTACCCTTCCGTGGTGAGGTAATAAGTAGCAACGTACAGACCAATGCTCCTAATGATGCTCAGTATGTTACCTTGGCTACCAATAGTACATTGACTGCGGAACGAACCCTAGCTGGTGGAACAGATTTAACTTTATCAGATGCGGGTGCTGGTGGAGCAGTCACAATTAACCATGATGATAACTTCTCTGGAAGTGCAGCACAATATACGTCAGCTACGGTAACGGTTAATGCTACAGGCCATATAACAGCCATAGCATCTGGAACGGCTGGCCCTTCTCAAGCTACCCAATCTGCTATTGAAGCAGAGACTAACGAGGACACGTATGTACCACCCGATTTGATTAAGAATTCTCCTGGGGTAGCAAAGGCATATTGTTCTGTTGCAAGTGATGGAACATTACAAAGTAATAGTTACAATGTAACTTCATATGCAAGAAATAGTACTGGCAATTATACCGTTACTTGGGCTACTGATTTTGCCAACACAAATTATTCAGCCCATGTTAATGCGGAAGATTCCAGCTATTTTGCCCGTGCAGGAGTACCCGCAACTGGGACTCAAGCCGTAAATATTAGAAATACATCAGGGGTAGCAGCAGATTCTGCTCATAATATAACTGCTTTTGGTGACCAGTAATATGAAAATTATTTTAACACCCAATCTTGAAGCCCCATTTAATTTAATTCGTATAGCACCGAATCAAGACTTGTTATCTAAGTATGAGTCAGAGGAAGCTCTGATTGAATATGTGATTGAACGTAATAAAAAGGTGGGTTTGATTCCCGTTGATGCACCTTATTGGATTGTCGATGAATCGGATTTACCTGATAACTACTTTTTTGATGCTTGGGAATGGGAGGAATAAAATGCCTATAAAAATAAATATGGAAAAAGCCCGTGGAATCCAGATGGATAAAATTCGGGAGATGAGAAATAAAGAACTTGCTAAAAAAGATGTAGAGTATATGAAAGCTCTAGAAGCAGATGATGGTAGTGCTAAAGCCATTGCTGCTGAGAAGCAAGCGTTAAGAGACATACCTCAGACGTTTGATTTAACTACCAATACAGCGGATGAGTTAAAAGAAAAATGGCCTGAAGGATTACCAAAGGAGTAATTAATGGCTAACACAGCATTTAACCATGACCCTGCTTTAACAGTAGCAGCCAGCAATACAACTGCTGGTGCTGCCGTAAAGTGGGTTGCGTCTAAAAACTTAGGTGAATCCCTCATTATCCTAGACTCTGGTGGAAACGGAAGGATAGGACTTGCGGGGGATTTGGATTTGATTACCCTTACCGCAAATACTGTAACGGTAGCTGGAACAGTTGCAGCTACTGCTATTACAGGAGTGGATTCAGTTACCTTTGATGAGATTAGTCACCCAGCTTATCCTTCTAATGGTAGGGGTATAATGTATAGTACTTCTGATGGGGATTTATGGTGGCAATCTAATGTGGGTGGGAGTAATACTAGAATTCAATTGAATACTGTTGCTAGTGGAACCACGATAAATACCAATGCTGATAATAGAGTTATTACAGGTTCAGGTGATGCTAATACATTGAATGGCGAAACGGGACTTACATTCAATGCTGGGGTGCTTACTGTAGATTCTGGAGCCACCAACGTTTCAGCCATTGTTAGCATTGAAGTTGACGCAAGTGCAACGAGTGACCCAATGTTACGTTGGCGGGAAGGGTCTGGTAATGGGGATGCGAACAATCAACAGTATGAAGCCTGGATGGATGTAGAGAATGGGCAGTTCCGCTTCCGCTCTCAGAACATTAATGGCTCTAGTCAAGAAGGTGACATTTGGACTGTTAACGATGGTACTAATTCTGTTGGGTTCAATGGAGCGATAATTCTTAAATCTGATTCTTCTGGTTTTGGTGCTATGGGCGCACCAGATGATATGGTGTTGTACATAGATAGTGATAACAATGCTGGAGACAGTTCCAACTCTTTCTGGATACGAACAAATAGTGCTAGTGGAACCAGTAGATTTAGGGTTAGGGGCGATGGGGTATCTACGATTAGCAGAGGTACTCAATCTGTTACCCCTCACGCTGCAACAACATTAGCACTTGAAAATGCTGGAGATTCAGCTTTAACTATTTCTTCTAATACAGGAGATTGGGCTAGATTAATTCTCGCTGATGCATCCAGTAACGTAGCTTGTAGTATTGACCATGCTGATGACACTACTAACTTTTCTATGAATGGTTCTGCCAAAATGAGAATTTATGATAGTGGAAATATTGGTGCGCCAAGTGGGTCAAATATTTATAACGCTTCTGATGCACGTTTTAAGAGAAATGTTACTTCTTTAACGGGGAGTTTAGACAAAATAAAACAGTTACAAGGAGTAAGTTTTAATTGGATTGAGGGATTTGTTAAAGAAGAACAAGGGAAAACTCTATATGGGTTCATAGCGCAAGACGTTACTTCCGTTGATTCACATCTAGTGGAAGCTTTTGGAGATGAGCCTGTATTACTTGATACTGGTGAATCAATTGAGAACCCTTTAAGGGTAAACGAAAAATTTATTTTGCCACTATTGGTGGAAGCCGTTAAAGAATTAAATGCAAAAATAGAGACATTAGGGAGTTAATGCATGGCTAATACAGCATTTGACCATAACCCAACAATAACAATCCCAGGTTCAGGAAATACTACCGATAATGCTGTAGTGTTATGGAATGGAACGACGGGTAATAATTTCTCCAATTCTGTAGTTATTATTAATGCTGGTGCTATTACTGGAGTAACCGCTTTAACTGTTGATAATATAAATATTAATGGTAATACCATTATTAGTACAGATAGCAACGGTAGTATTACTTTAACTCCCAATGGAACTGGTTCTGTAGTTATTTCCAAAGTAGATATAAACGCTGGAACTATTGATGGTGCGACTATTGGAGCTACTAGTGCCTCTACGGTAGTAGCTACCCAAGTAGATATTACTGGACAAGGTGACCTACGTTTACAAGATACTACTGGTGGGCAACATGTAGCTATTCAAGCTGCTGGAACAACCACTACCCATACTCTGACACTTCCTGCCACTCAAGGTGGGTCAAGCACTGTTTTGACAAATGATGGTAGTGGGGGTTTAACATGGGCTGCTGTTTCTGGTGGTGCAGCTATTTCTGGTACTCCAGCAAATAATCAAGTAGCGGTATGGACTAATGCTACTACGATAGAAGGAGATTCTGAATTTACATGGACGGAGAGTGTTTTAACTGTTAAACAAGGAGCTAGTGGTGGCGCATCTGGATATAATGCCAAGCTGATTGTAGAGTCTAATACTCATGCTGGTATTAGTATATTAGCCCCAGATAACTCTGAAATGAATTTAACTTTCGCTTCTCCTTCACAGTCTCAATTGGCTGGGATAGTTGCCAACTATAATTCAAATTCCGAATATATGAGTCTTGTGGTAGCTGGAGTAGAAGTATTAAAGATAAATGATGGGTATGTTGATTGTCTTACTCAAGATAAAGGTTTAAGGGTGAGACAGGTTCTTAATCTGTATACCCCCAGTAATGGGGGCGCACCAGAAATATTTTGGACAGAAGGAGATGGTACTGGTTCTGCCAATAACATGAAGTATCGAATGGCATATAATGGAACCTCTAATAATTATTTCTCTTTCCGTTCTTATGATACGAATGGTTCTAGTGCTGATGATGATATTTGGAGAGTTTATGATGGAACCGCAGAACTGAGATTAAATAATAACCTTGGCAGTAATTTCGATAAATATGATGACGCTCTTGTTCTTGAACGCCACTTTTCTGACCCGTATCGTGCTGGTCAAGATTTAATACAGGAAAGCCAGGATGAACTCATTGAGATGGGTATTTTAGTAAAAGATTCAGATGGGTGGATAGGGCAAAGTCTTAATCGTTGGGTTCCATTACTGGCTGGAGGTGTTTATCAAACCCGTCAGCGTGTAGATAATTTATATGAAGAATTGAAAGCTGAGATTAAAGAATTAAAAGCAGAGATAGATGAATTAAAAGGATAAATTGTGGTATAATAGCATAGGAACTTAACTTGAGGAGGGTAGACATGGCAGATATAGATGTGGAACAGGATTTGGTACAGATAAATACACAGTTGGAACAATTAGTGGCGAAAGCAAATGAATTGAATCAGCAGAGGGAAACCCTTATGCAACAGATTCATAACCTCAATGGCATAGCTATGTACTTGAGGGGGAAGCAACAAGAAGAAAGTCCTAATGGGACAGTTGAAGATTTAGAACCTAGTGAAGGGTATCCAGAAGAAGTGCTTACATAAGGAGACTTAAATGCCCCTATCGACAGGATTAGAATTTACAACAGTCCTTAATTGGGATGGTGTTGGTACTGCAAGTAGTGATTACACAGATGTAACTCTGGAAGCTCAATCTCCAGTAGGAACGTCTTTTACTATTTTTAATACTGCTGCCCACTATCTTTATTTGGGACACACTGAACGATTTGATATGGCTGTATTTGACATAGATGGGGCTGGTAGTCTAGGCGCATTAACTTGGGAATTTTATAATGGAAGTGCCTGGACTCCCTTTGTCCCTGGTTCTGGAAGATTAACGCATGACCCAGATTTTGATAAAATGGGGGAAACATATGATTTTACAGAAGATGGTGTGGAGGTATTCCCCGCTAACTTATTAAGTACTTGGGCTACAGTTGCTATCAATAGTGCAACTCGATATTGGGTTAGGGTAACGGCTGCTAGTGTAACTTCGGCTCCTACCATTAGGAGAATACAAATGCGTCCTGTTAATGCATATTGCACAACTCAGGATGTATTTGATTTATTACAATTGACAAATGTAACAAACACAACTGATTTTACAACTGCAACCATCCCAAGCAAAAAAACAGTAGAGCAATATATTGAAGCAGCCCAATCTAAGATTGATTTCAGAACTAGGAAATCTTGGAGGCCGAATTATATAACAGATGAATACCACGACTTTAATTTGAATGGTTTTAAATTACGTAGGAACGATGCTTATAAAGTTTTAGGTGTCCATATTTGGAGTGGTGCTGGATTTGAAAAGAAGAATGAGGGGAGAACTAAAGATTTTTTCCTAACTCCTGATGTAGGAATAGTAAATTTCTCTAGGTATTTCTTGCTTCCTGCTAGATTTCAATCCTATAACGCTCCTGTATGGAGATTTGGTGGGGGGGAATTTACAAACCCAATTAGAGTATCATATCTATATGGGCGGGATGTGAATATGAATCCTCAAGAATCAGGAATGGTATATGATATGGCTAAAAAATTAGCAGCAATTGATGTAATAAGGTCTTCAGACTTTGGGCAATTGGTAGTAAGTGGAACTGACCGAATCCAAATGATGCAAAAAGTTGATGGATGGAATATGGAAATTGAAGATAAGTTAGATAGCCTACGTGCTTTCGAGGTGTTTTAATGCCTGAAGCATTACCAGTAAAAGATTTTTTAGATGAGTTAGATGGTCAATGGAACGCTTCCAATGTTGCTGAACCTAAAATAATTGAGGTTACAGGAGCTACTAATGACCCACTACGCTTTAATTTGAATGTGGGTGATGTATTATTTGGAAGGGCTGGTGACCCAGCAATAGAAGAAACACCAATTGGAAATTGGACTTATGGAAATAGAGTGTATAATATTTCATTAGAAGTATATACAAATACAAGTAGACAGAGATTATATGATATAGTGAAAGAAGTTAGGAGAATATGCCATGCTAGAATGCATAGTTTGACAAGCTTTCAGCGGATTAGATTTGCAGCCTTTAGTGAAGACACTCAAGAACAGGTTAATATTTGGACAGGCTCAATAACAATTCAATTAGAGAACAATGCGATTTTGTTAGAAACTACTTAATATTTAGTATAATATAATAGAATCCATATTGGAGGAGAACAAATGGCTGTATTTCGTTCAGACCAAGCCCAAATTACATTTGCTGCGGAGGCTGCTCAAGGTGGTGATGCAGAGCGTTTAGGGGGAACCGTAACCGCTACTAGTTATTTATCCTTGAGTGTAGTTGCTGGAGTTACATCTATTGCGGTTGCTGCTGGTACTAACTATGTTGTAGGAGACTTTATTCGTATTGGAGATACTGGTGCTGCTGCCAACTCTGAAGTTCGTCGGGTAGAATATAAAGATGGCAACATCCTGCATTTAGATAGACCTTTAGGTTTTAATCATACAGGTGGTTCTGATAGTGATGCTAGTGGAGTTGATAGACTTACTGGTGCTTCTACGGATTATCCTAATACTACAGGCCGTAAATACATCACCTTTTTGCCAGGAATATATGAAACAGTAGATGTTCCAGACCCTGAAATGGCAATTGAGCCAAGATATTTCTTGGGAACTCAATCGAAACGAAATTTCTTCCAAGCTTATAAAGGACAACATTCCTTTACTGGGGCGGTAGGAGATATGATATTATTGAATGGTTGGCCTTTGCGGTTCCCCATTGGGGGTGTAGTAACAGTACCACACGCTACTACAATGTCAAATGCTATAAATTCTACCGCTATGACTGTTTCCAGTACTGTAGCAGTTAATAAGGGCGATGTTTTCTTGACCCCTGCTGCTAACTATACATCTACTGTAAGTCATGGGGATTACATAGTTATGGATTATAGTGCTGCTAATAGTAGTGCGGGAGAGCCAGCAACGAAAAGTGAAGTACGTAGAGTGGTAACTTCAGCAGCTGGTTATATGGAAGTGGATTACCCATTTCAGTTTGCTCACGCTGTCTCTACAGCTTTTAGAAAATTAGACCCAACTGCTGCTGGATTCTTTTATCGTCATCACATAGTAGAAACAGTAGATTTGGATACTATTTCTTGGCATGTACATATGAGAGATAGTGGGGAAACTGCTGCTAATGATTTCGATAGGCGTTATGTAGGTGGCATGGTGGGAGCAATGACTATTTCCGCAGAAGAAGGTGGACTTCTTACAGTAGGATGGGATGGTGTACCTTTCATGGATATGGTACATAATCAAAAAAAGCACAATGGAGTAAATGGGAATTATGGGTCAGGTAGTTTAAGCGATTCTCATGCAAATGATATGCCTGGGTTTGCTTTAATGCAGTCTATTACAGCAGATGATGTAAATAAACTGCCTTCAGGAACAGCAAACTTAGATTTAATTGCCGATAATACAGCTTCAACAGCTGTTACTGAACCTTATTATTACTCCCGTGGGGAAGTAAAGTTCTTGGGTACCACATTTGCTAGAATTCGGAGCTTTACTTTAAACATAGGGAATAATGAGGAACCACGATATTATATCCAACCCAGATTTGGAAGGCATCGTGGCCCGACTGAGATTAGAGAAAATCAAAGAGAGTATACTATGAGTGCGTCATTAGCTTTACCAGATACAGGAAATGCTAAAACGACTACAGCTATAGATTCAGCAACCTCATTATTTAAAGAATTGTTACTAGAAGGTGATTATGGTTCAGATTTAAATCCAGCCATGAAAGGTTTTACTGTAAGCCTAGAATTTACCAGAGGGACAAATGATAGAATTACTATTGATATGCCAGGACTAGCTCCTGGGGCTACATCTTTCGGTACGCCAGGTACGCCTATTACCGCAGGAGAAGGAGGTAACGCCCAAGGAGTATTCATTAGAACTGCTCCTCATGGCATTACTGGAGATAATCCTTTGCAAACAGACGTAGATATGCTAATACGAAATATGAAGATTACAGTTGAAGATAATATAGCAGTTTATCCGTAGGAGGGAATTATGGCTAGACCAAAACAGGCAAGTCAAGAACTATTAGAAGAATTAGATGAACTTGAGGAGGAATTAGAGGAAGAATTATCAACATCCACATTTGATGTTAATAAATATAAAATCACAAATGCTGTTGAAAAACAAACCTTGTATATTGATGGAACAAGTTTTGAAGTCACTGTTAAACCATTATCTTGGAGTTTGAGAAATCAAATTCTATCAAAAAGTTTAAAGTGGGATAGTAATGGAAGTACTGTGTTTGATGGGGATGCGTATGTGAGGTCATGTTTAAAAGAAATGATTATAGAAGCTCCTTGGGGGCGTACTACAGAATCTTTCTTAATTTCAATTGATGCTAGGTTAGGGACATGTTTAGAGCAATTAGTTCCTAAAGCCTTTGATGAGGGTGAGGGGGCTGATGTAGAACAAATAAAAAAAGAGCTTTAGTATTCTTGAAAATGCCTGATAAGGCTCCACCAGAAGAAGCTTTGACATTCAATTATTGGGCATTAATTTTAACGCTATTAGACTTGGGTTTTCCGTGGTATCAGATTCAAAAGTTGGAAACTCAGGAAATAGCGTTAATTTTAGGGGTACATGCAGCAATGGAACAACGTAAGGCTGAACAAGAAGCAGCCCAACAAAGGCAGCAAATGGCTGCTGGGGGAGGAGCCACCCACTTTTCTCATGTAAGAGGTAGATAATGGCAGACAAACAATGGTCACTTGTAATTGAAATGGCTAAGAATTTAGCCGATATAGGAGCTACAAAGCAGCCTACAGTCCCTGGTAATGGTGGCGGTAGTGGCGGTGAAAAGCCACAGCCTACTTCTATTGAAAAACGTATGGAGGAGACTTCAGAAAAAGGGGTTAAAGAACAAGGCAAGCTTCCTGGCTTTTTAAAGGGATTAGCGAAAAAGATGGGTATCAATGTTGGTATTTCCAGCATTTTAAAACAATCCCAGATTTTTACAGGTACTATTGGTTCTATGTTCCAGATTTTAGGCGCATTAGTTGACGTTATCTTAGCCCCATTCCTACCGATAATTGTTCCCATTATTCGTTTAATGGGTAATATGATTCCCATTATCCACAAAACTATTCAAGGTATTTTAAATTGGTATGATGGAAATTTAAGCGGTTATATAGACCAAGGCTTAGATAGATTTGGGTCATGGATAATCAATACCCTCTTTGGATGGCTACCTGAGAGTTGGAAGAAATCTCTTGAAGAATGGTGGACTGGAATTGATTGGGGGCAGGTACTTAAAAGATTAGCCTTGGGTGCCCTTATATTCTTCACATTGAAAAGATTTGGTTTTATTAATGCATTAAAACCATTAGGTAGATTATTAGGGAGAATACCATTTCTAGGTAAAATATTCACAACTTTATGGACTAAATTAGGGGCTTTAGGTGGAGTTATTGCTAAAGCCTTGATTCCAGGGTTTGGGAAAGTTATGGGCAAAAATGTAAATGCTCAAGGTAATGCTCTGAATAAAGCCTTGGCAAAAGATACTAAAAAGAGTGGCGGGTTCTTTAGTAAATTTAAACCATCTAATATAGCTAAAGCAGCTGCTAAAGCTGGGCCAATGGGCGTATTAAAAGGCGTTGCGAAAAAAGCAATCCCTGGTCTTTCTTCAGCGTTCTTAATGTATGAAGGTATTACAAAAGGCATAAAGGCTTACAAAGCAAATAGGGAAGCTGGAGGAAGTTTCTTTGGGTCATTAGGTAAAGCTGGTGCTGTAGCAGGAACTGGAGCATTAGCAGCTGGTTTATCGTTTGTACCAGGCATGGGTCTAGTAGCCCCTATTGCTGGCGGTATGGCTATAGATGCAATGGCTAATAAGATGACGGTGAATGTTAATGTTGATGGAAAGGAAGCAATGGCGGGTCAAGTAGGTGAGTATGACAAAATGAGGACGAGAGAGCAAGACAATGTTCAAGTCCAAGTAGACACAGAAGGTATTTAGGAGTAATTTATGGCAGAAGGTGAATTAGCAGTACTATTAAGAGATGGTCAACATGATGGGTCTAATACCACTAGGTATGGACTTAAATGTAATGACATAGCTATATCTTTAGCTAAGACTCCTATCCAAATACCAATTCCACAGCAAAGTCCTGAATTGGTAGATATTGGATATTTCCGTCCGTCCATTACTGTAACAGGTATTGTTGATACTGTTGGGGGTGACCCTTCTCAAACAGCAGCTGGATATGAGGGAATGTCCTCATTTAATTTCGTGAGAACTTCTGTACACTCTAAAGATGGTGGGTCTAATACTTTAAGAACATATTTTATCCCCTACAAAAATGCCTTAGAAGAAGCCTGTACTAAATGGATTTTCTCCTCTTCGACTGAATTACAAATAGAGATTGGAGATGCTAAATTCCCTATTGCTACTCATTCAGGATATGTTGGAGGACGTTCTAGTAGCCAACGCTATTCCAGTAACTTAAATCCTGATTTTATGGCTACGGGTGGCGGGATTTATAAAGTAGCAATTCAACAAGCTAGATTCCAAGTAGTAGCAGGAAAAGAAGATAGGTATGATTTTTCTTTACAATTCGTATCGGAATCTAGATTAGACATACCAGGGTAGGAGGATTTAATGGGAATCGCTAAATGTAGATTGGATATATGGAATCCAAATATTAGTGATACAGCAACTAATAAATGGATAACTGTACAAACCCCTGAAAATCAAAATGCATTAATTTCTTTTTATCTCTTTGATAAATTAGGAAACCCAAGACGGGCTGAACTAGTTATCTCTAATAGGGCTAAGAATTTTGCGTCTGCTAGTGGAACTTTCTCTTATACTTATAAAGATAGTGATGGAGGAAATGCAGGAACTGTAGCTGAACAACCTTTAAGAAGAGGTGTATTAACAGACTTCTTTACTGATTTTCAAACCATTCGTTTAGTAGACCAAGCCTCAAATCAGGTTATGTTTTTAGGGCGTATTCACCATATTGAAGAATCATATGAGGCCAGACAAGGGGCTACAATTAAACTTAAAGCTTATGATTATTTATATGAATTATTAAAAATATCTGCTAAAGGCATGTGTGATTCCATTGAGTTTGGTACCACTAGAACAGTTACTGATATGGTTAAAGCTTTAATTTCTTTACAATATAAAAAAGAAAAATTAGGCTTGCATAAAGTTGAGAAGGTAGCCGAAACCAATAGTAACTCTGGAGCCGTTTTAACCTCCCATATGATAGCGGATACAGAGTATTTCCCTCTTTCTACAGAGAATGAATATAGAACTAATATCGTTACTGATGATTCAGGAACTGCTTTACGCACTCGTTTTAATGAAGAGCAGTATCAGCTACCTGCGAAACGAACCATTAAAATAAAGGACATGACTAAGGAAGGCATTTTAAATGAAATCCTAAAGATATTACAGCATAACCCTCAAGATGGGCAACTTGCTACTGAGAAATTTGGGTGGGATTATTATCTAGACCCGAATATAAGTTACGGTTCTCATGCTGATTTTAAAGGCAAAAATTTAAATATGGATGTGCCACCCCCTCCATCTATGCTCAATGTTTTTGAGAGAGGGAAACGTATCTATCAAATAAATCCTTCAGAATATGGTTTAAAGGTGGAGTACCCTGCTGCTAGTACAGTAGTAACTCAAGGACATTCGACAGATGAAACCCCAAATCCAGACACTGTAAAATATGCAACTAAGCCCATGTCTGTAGACTTTGATTTTAAACGGCCTAAAGAGGGTAAGTACACATCTGTTTTACTGAAATATAGAAAATTTAAAAGGGGAGATGACGGTGCTTTAATTTATACTGAAGCAGGGGAAAATGCTGAAGTAGTTATGGATATTCTGTATGTTACAGAAATTAGCGGTAAATATAAATATGAGGCTACTAGTGGAAGTGGTTATGCAGAAGCTGTTAATAGCTATGACTTTGATGATTATTTTGGGATTTTAAGTACTGACAGTAATAATATTCCTGAAGATAGGCCAGGGCTTCTTAGCCCAGAATATTTAGATTTATACGATTCAGCTGGAACCACTAAATTACAGGATAATGTAGCTAGAATTCAATATCAAAGCCATCCGTCATTATCTGGTGCTACTAATTATGGATATATTATTGTTAGTGAATTAAAGAATGATTTTCTAAATAGGGCTGCTGGCACATATGTATTGAAAGGTGTGGGAGATGGTGCAGGAACTAACGCTAGTAATGTAACTTGTAAGATTAATTTAGGGGCTACAGTTCCTACTAGAGGTTATCCTAGAAGGGTTTGGGGCATGGATAAACAGAAAACTATGTCTAAAGGAGTAATTACTAACCCTGAAGCTCTACGTCAAGAAGTAGCTTCTTTATTAAGCCGTAGTTCTGTAGAGATTGTAGATGGTGTCTTTAGTATGTCTGGCCCACCTATGTATTATTGGGATGGGGAAGTGGCAACTATAACCACTGTTTCTGGCGTACAACAACTTTCATTCCGTAATATTAATGGAAGTAGTAGCAGTCCCGTTGAATTATGGAGATATGGTTTCCGTGCTGGCATGGTTATTGCAAAAATGGAGGATGATTATAGTGCAATTGCCACTACAAGTGGTGGGAAAGAGATATATGGTTATTGTTGTGGTGTTCCACTAGATTTATCTTATCAAGTGAATCTAACTGAAAATGAAGACTTTAGTGTTGGGGATGCAGTTAGATGCTTTATCCCTCTTCGTGCTGGAGATACAATTCGGGTAGAAAATGTATTGACAGACGTAGCGGGAAATCATATGATAACAGAGATTGAATATACTGAAGAACCTAATCAAAGCACCAAACTTAAAACTACTGGTGTAAATGAAGGGTTCGGTTTAAATACCGGAGCATATGAACCTTCCTTATCTGGAATGAGGGAAGAGTCTGATAGAAGAATGAATGTTCCCCCAGGTCATCAAGTAGCTCAATGGACAGGATTATTTTCTGCTGTTGATAATAATACTGTGCGATGGCAAACGGTAGCGGGGAAAGCAGAAGTTAAATTAGGTGATGGCAAAGTCTACAATATAGACTGTGCTACAAGCAATAATAACAATACTACAGATGCTTCTGGAACAGATGGTGAAAGCACTAGATTTGGATTGGCTACTCCTCCAAATGCTGGGGATGCCACAGTTTATTATATTTATGTTGACCCAAATAAAGAGAATGTAGACAAAGGTGAAAAATTCCATTTTTATACTCGTCCTGCTGAATCTCCTGTTACTGGGTCAGACTCCATATATGAACAGGATGGGGATAATATAATTATTGGTTGGATGAAATCTGGAGCTACATCTGATGATTTAGCTGAATTTGGAGTGTTTAGAGATAGTAAACCTGGGGAAGGTAAAAGAAATCTTCCTTCTTTTTCACATGCTGGGTCAGCTACTAGTGCATTATTAAAGAAGGGCGCACAAACCTTTACATCAGATTTACAAGTCCAAGCATCCACATGGGCTAATGATTTAGCTAGACGAGAAGTTAAATGGCATGGCGGGGAAGCCACAGCTGATACCACACATGCCAATATTAAACTAGCTGATGGAGATAATAGAACCATAGCTTATGGGGGAGATTCTGGAGATAATGGTAATGGGTCATATGTCTACCATAATGGCACAAATTATGATGATAGCCCCCTTGCTGCCTTTGCAGATAATACTACATATTATGGATTTATAGACTTCGCTGAAGACGCTACTGGTAATATGACTTTGCGTTGGACAAATTCCCATACGATTCCTTACGGGGATGATAGAATTCTTTTGGTGATGATAGTTGTTCCACCAGATGCGACAAAGGGACGTTCTCCTATTATCATACCATTCGGAACTAAATCATTGTCTATCAATGCTGTAGCTATTGCTGCTAATTCAGTTACTGCTGACCATGTAGCAGCAGGAACTATCTCAGCTACCCACATTGTTGCAGGAGGGTTGCCTGGAAGTTCCTTGAATATTGATTCAAATACTACTTTTGCAAGTGGTTATGACCCTACGGAAATAGGGACTGGGGGCCAAACATCTGCTCAAGATAATGCTCCATCCAACCCAAATGCTGGTGATTTATGGATTGATACAAATGATGAAAGTACATTATATAGATATAGTGGTTCTGCATGGGTAGAATTCGATTTAGGGCTTGCTAGAGCAACCGCTAATACAGGGGTAACTAACGCAGCTGCTGCTCAATCTACGGCTAACACAGCTGCAACGAATGCAGCTGCTGCTAATGCAGAATTAGATGATATTGCAGATGATGCAAAAGTTACACCTGATGAAAAGAATATAGTTAGGCGTTTATACAATGATATTGTAACTGAATATGCTGGAATTCTAGCCGAAGGCCAGGAATATTTCGGCAACACTGATTCCAAAAATACAAACTATACGACTTCCTATAATACTTTAGTTAATTATCTAGGAGCATTACATAATAGCGGTTCTATCTTTGCTACAAGTGGTAGCCCATCTGCTATGGAATCGACTACTTCTATAAATAGAACTACTTGGGATGATAACTGGGAAGACTATTATACGAAGAGGCAGATAATACTAAACGCTATTGCACGGAAAGCTAAAGAAGATGGCGTGGATGTAGCTGCTACAAAACGTACAACTTTTGTTGATTCAGTAGCTAATGATGCTACTGGGCAAGACGGGCCTGTAGCAGTAGCTGTGGGAGATGTATGGATTAATGGTCATGCAAGTTCTCAAAAAGTGTTTTTGTGTGAGTCTATCGCAGGAACAAAGAGACTTATTGGCACTAACTGGATATTAAGAGATGATGCTGGAGCAATTAATAATGCTACCACAGATATAAATGGTGGGCGCATTGCAACTCAAGCCATAGTCTTAAAAGCTGGTGGGGGGAAAATTCTTGAAACGGATGCAGCTACAGGAAGTGGGACTAGAATATTATTGCATAATGATGGTATCTATGGTTATAATGTCTCTACTGCCCAATTTTATCTGCTTGCATCAGATGGTAAAGCATACTTTGGTGGTGGAGCAGCCATTGCTGATGTGGATGGTTTACATATCTTAACCTCTTCTGGCTCTGGTGCTGGAGATAGCACTAGTGGTTATTTACGATTCCATCATGGTACATCTGCTGCTAATGCTTATAGTAATTCTATGACTGCTGCATTACGAGCCACATCTGCTACAGAATTAACATGGATTTATGGTGGTGCCAGCGGTAATTTTGTAATGAATATGAATGCATTTCGTCTGACTACTGTAGGAGCTATAAATGGTGGAGTAGATGCTAGTAATAGCTCTAACTATGGTTTTTGGAGGCCACCACTAATGACTAGTGCAGCCTCTACTGGAGATGTTTTAAAAATTACTGGTGGGTCTGGAACATTGGCTAGTCCTTATTCAACAACGTTTGGTGCTGTCTCTGGTGGTGGTGGAAGTGGAGCGAGTGACGCATTTAAGTATATAACTCTTGATGCTGATAGTAATTCCTACTCTTGGACTGCTTCCGGTACAGCTACGGCTGATGGTGCTACCGATACTTTGAAGTTTATAGCCACAAGTGATATTGCTGTTTGGAGAAATACTGCAAATAGCAATGAGCCAGCTTTTAAATTCACACTTAAAACTACTCAGGGTTCAAACCATGATTGGACTGACAACAACACTTTTACAGGAGACTTCGTAAGTATTGGGGATACTGGTGATACAACAGAATTACGTTTTAAGGAAACTAGTTCTGGCAGTAATTATGTAGGATTTCTTTCTCCTACTAGCATTTCTAGTAATGTTATTTGGACATTACCTAATGCGGATGGGAACGCAAACCAAGTATTAAAAACAAATGGGAGTGGCACTTTATCTTGGGTAGACCAAACCACAGATACCAATACTACTTACACAGGAGGAACGGGAATTGATTTAATCGGCACCTCATTTAATTTAGATTTAACAGAACTTACTCATTCTACAAGTAGTCTAGATGCAGAGTATTTTATATGTCTTGATGCTATAACTGGAAATATGAAGAAAATTGAACATGATGATATTGAAGTTAACCGATTCAAGCATACCACCAATACATATATGGCATATGGGGATACTAGTCATGGTACTCATACGGATACTAATACTACGTATAGTGCAGGAACTTATTTAGATTTAAGTGGGACTACCTTTAATGTAGATTTAACTGAAATTGATTATTCAACTGATGCTGATATAGCTGACCGTTTCATAGTTCAACGAAATGATAGCCCCTACTCATTTTATCGAATCCCTGTAGCTAGTGTTGAAGTAAGTCGATTTGATAATGATGCTGGATACACTAACGGGGCTGGAGTTGCTAATAGAAATGCATATTGGACTGGAACCAATTCTATTAATGACTCAAGTTTCTATGCTAGTTCAACCCAATTAGGTAGTTCATCTAATAGGCCAACCTATGTGTATTCAGCGGGGCTGTATGCAAACGGTACTGTTAAGTTTGAAAGTTTACCTACTACTGGTGGTTCCTATACTTTATATGTAGGTAGCACTGGGATTGTACGACGAAGTAGCTCTTCAAGTAAATATAAAGAAAACATTGAAGATTTAACCTTCGATACTTCCTCTATTTATAATTTAGTACCAAGGTCATTTAAGTATAAAGACTATTCAGAAGTCATTCATGGTGATGAGGAAGACCTTGAAGAAGAGACTACCATAGTTCATACAGGTGAACAGTCTTTTGGATTTATTGCTGAAGAAGCCCATAAAATTTTTCCAGATTTAGTCATTACAAATGAGGATGGGGAGCCTGATGACGTTCAATATTCCTTATTGAGTGTCGCTCTATTAGTAGAAATGAAGAAATTAAAGGCTAGAATTGAAGTGTTGGAAGGCAATGGCTAAGAAGGATGACATATTAAAATTTCGTAGCACCAAGCCATTTTTAACTCTCCAAGAAATTGGGGATGAGTTTAACGTGAGTAGGCAGTACATCCACAAAGTGTTACGCAAAGCTGGATTTCACACAAATGCGCCAAAGCCCTTGACAAAGGCGAGATATTGTGTACAATGTGGTAATAGGACTTCTCCTAAAACCAAAACATGTTCTGATAGTTGTAGGTTTCACCTACGTTTTATGAAAGTTACATGTTCCTTTTGTACTTGTGAGTTTTATAGAAGAAAAGCTTTATTAAAGAAAAGTTACTATCTTAACTATAAAAATATATATTGTAGTCAAAGATGTTACCAGAAAGGTAGATTAGATAACTATGATTGATAGTGAGTGTAATTATGAAAAAATGGTTATTAGTTTCAATATTATTCACTGTTCCCCACGTTTTAGAAGATGTGGGGTTATTTTTCTTAGGTAGGTATACCAATATTCCTACTTGGGTTATGATAGCTTTTATTATAGTGATGGGCTTAGGAGTTGGAGCTTTCGTTAGACAAAAACATGTTAGGAGGTTTTTAGGACATTGAATATTGATGATGATTTGATTACACAGTGGGAGCCAAAAGTACAGAGGATGTTAGCCAATACTTATGTAGCGGGATGGGGGAAAGAAGATTTAGCACAGGAATTAAGGATTGCAATTGTGAAAGCTGCACAAGGGTTTCAAGAAGATAAAGGAGTCTTATTCCATACTTATCTTCATACAGCGATGATAAACACCATTAGAACGTTGATTAACAAAGCCCAGCATACCATTCAACCTAGCAGTTTGGATGTAGTGTATGAGGGGGCCGAAGAAGAAGCCCTTATCCCATCTAAGATTTTGCAAGCGTTATTACAAGATGAAGAAGGATTAACTGAAGTTGAGGTACAGGAAATCCTCAACCAGTATGACTTAACTCCGAAAGAAAGATTCTTTATCTTATTGCGTTTAGAGGGATTAACTATGGAGGAAATTACTGAGGATTTAAAAGAGTCTTCATATAAGATACGAACTAGCGTAAGAAATAAATTGAGAGGTTTGTTTGATGAGGAAGAGGCAGAAGCAAATGGGACTCATTCGCAAGAAGCCCTTGACAAACAGCTCAGAAGAGTTTAGAGTTATTAGTGTGAATCGGGCCACCAATGAGATATTGGTACGTGGGCAATTCTTTTCATTAGATGAAGCGAAAGCTAATGCAGATGTATTAAAGACTAATGAGATTGATGCTTATGTTCAAGGTCAGCAGAATAGAGTTCTTTATAGAGCTTAGTTTATGTTAGGAGAGAAGATGGACAATTACGATTTTATTGAATCAGGGTTAGTTTTTGCATTAACAGATAGGGAAGAATTTAGGAAGTTTAGGTATACAACAAAAGATTTTTCGACACATGCAGACGCATTTAAGTTCTTAGTTTCATATTTTGATGAATATGGGCATAGTCCTTCCACAGAAACATTGATAGCAAACTATCCTACCTTAAATGATGCAGCAGTTAATTTAGATATTAATTATGCATTAAAGGTATTTCAAGACCAAGTATTGTTTAGAAATATTGTGAACGCCTTTCAATCTAATAAAGGAACGTTACAAGATAATCCAAAACAAGCGTTGGCACAGATTAATTCAGAGCTAAACGATATTTCCGTTATTTATGATGATGATGTAGTATCATATAACCATAATTCTGAAATGAGATTTTCTGATTGGGAATTGCGAAAAGAAAAACGCAAGATGGGTGATGGGATTATGGGAGTACCTACGCCGTTTTCTTCCTTAAATAGAATGGGTGTAGGGTGGATGCCAGGAGAATTAATTGCTTTGTTTGCTAGGCCAACTGTAGGAAAGTCTTGGATGTGTGTTCAAATGGCAGTAACAGCTGTTATGAATGGTTTTAAGACCTTATTAGTTTCAACTGAAATGCCAGTTGCACAAATGAATTTGAGAACTGATGTGGTGTTGGGTCATGCAATGGGATATACATTATCTCATTCAGCATTAAGGAATGGTGACCCTATTGATGAGAAGGAGTACCATAATTTTCTAGGGGCTATAAAAGAAAAACCACTTCTTATTTGTGACCATATAGAAGGGGAATCAAGTATTTCTCTAGAGAGTTTGCAGAACTTAATTCGTAAATACACACCAGATTTGGTAGTTATAGATGGTATTTATCTAGTCACTAATTCAGGTAAGAACCATAAGGCTATGTGGGAGCAAACTCACATGTTATTCTATGGACTAAAGAATCTTTGTCTATCGACTAATACACCAATATTTGTTTCTACGCAAGCAACTAAAGATGCTTCTGATGTATATATACCGCCAAGGGCTGACCAAGTAGCGTATGGTGATGCAATGCTAAGAGCAGCCGATGTAGCGTTATCTATGTGTATGGTAGAAGGAGAAGACCAATCTAGAATTGCATACTTCCATAAGTATCGGGATGGGGTACTTCCAGTATCAGCAATGGAACTTCATTGGAATGTTGATAAGGGGAGTATATATGAAGTAGAGGATAACTTTTAATGGTGAGTTGGGCACAATTATTTCTAGATAACGATTTTCATATACCAGTTGCACAAGACCAGTTTTCAATCTTATGTCCGTTTCATTCTGATAATGTGCAATCCTGTGCAATAAATTTAGATAAAGGTGTTTGGATTTGTTTTGCAGGATGTGGACAAGGCAGTTTGTTCGGCTTCTTTATGAAGTATCTAAATCTTAGTTATGAGGAATTAGAGCATAAGGTTCAACAGAATGTATCTACATTAGATATAAATATGTTTGATGAAATTCTGGGTATTACGGAAGAAATGCCTGAAGTGGGCTTCCCATTCCAATCTGGGTATGTACCTAATTGGATATTTGATAGAGGTTTTAACAAACAGACTTTGTTGAAATGGGGCGGTGCGATAGATAATTTCGGAAGTTTAGTGCTTCCTATTAGTACAATAGAGGGTAAGCGAGTTGGATGGTTAAGCAGAAGACAGAACATTACCCCGAAGTATCTTTATTCCAAAGGATTGCAAAAGTCCAAGCTATTGTTTGGACAACACCTCATCACTGAGTCTAAAGACCTTGTTTGTATTACAGAAGGGTCATTAGATACTATGTGGCTTGACCAACATGGGTTTGCCAGTGTAGCGTTATTGGGAGCGCATATGTCCAAAAGACAACAAGACTTGGCTTTAAAATTGCCTACAAAAGAGGTTGTTTTATGCCTTGACAATGATGCAGCTGGTATGATAGGATTAGAGAAGGCAATGAGTGATTTGATGCCAAAGTTAATGGTTAGCTATATAAAATTACCAAAGGAGTATAAAGATGTGCAGGAAGTAAGAAATAGCGAAGAACTCAAACAAATAATACATGAAAGAACATTTTTTTAAATATAAGGAGTAATAAGTATGAGCGGAATAAATAGGATTCAGACAAAGCGTGAGAGCAGATACCAAGGCGGACAAGACGAAAATAGAATGCCAGGACGAGAATTATTTTTCAAGGATGGTGACCAAGCGTTCATTTCTCCTATAGCTACTGGAGAAGAAGAGGATGCTAATCTAGACGAAATTTATCTATACACTTATCGGGATGGGAATAGGTGGATGAACTTATTGGATGACCCAAGTGTAGATACAAGTGCTGTACCAACTGACGCAAGAGCTACCCATAAGTTTGCATTCTGGGGTTATGTACATGAAGTAATCCATACTGAAGCCCGAAGCGATGAATGGGAACCTGTAAGTGGCCCTGGTGGACGGAAGATGTTTAAAGAAGTAGTGAATGACTTTAGGGTTATATCTCTAACTTTTGGACGTAGTGATTATATTTGGAATCAGTTGGTAGATATATACAATGATTGGAATGGTTTGGATAAAGGCGTGATTCGGATTAAACGTACTGGTGCAGGAATGCAGGATACTTCCTATGCTCTAGCAGCAACAACTAGGAAAGATGAAATTCCTGATGAAGCTGATGAAGCTGCTCTACCTACTATTAAGGAGTATTTCAAAGGACGGTATGGGGGGTTCTCCACTAATGGGAATGGAACTACTCACGATACCGCAGTAGCCCTAACTGAAGCTAAACCGTTGTTCTAAAATGCTAGTAGATACAGTAGCTAAACATGTTGATGCATTAGCACAATTAGAACAGCATCATGCTTTAGTAGTGGATGTAGAAACCAATGGGTTAGATGCATTTGGAGTAAACCAAATTTGCGGAGTGGGTATTTCCACGCTTGAGGGCGATACCCACTACTTCCCAGTACGCCATCAGCAAGGTTATAACCTTCCTTATAATTGTATTGAAGAGTTATTAACCTTGTTGGGGGCGGTAGATACATTAATTGGCTACAACATTAAATTTGATTTGAGGTTCCTAGAAAAAGAGGGTTGGGAACCTCGTTCAAATCAAACTTGGGTAGATGTATTAGTCATGGTGCGGTTAGTGGAACCATCAACAGTTAAAGATTTAGATTTGACAAGTACCATTACCAGAACATTTGGTGCAGAACATGCAGCTTATGATAAGGATACTAAGAAATATCTTAGAAGTAATAAATGGAATAAAGACTTTTCAATGGCTCCACCAGAAATACTTGGGCCGTATTGTGAGCAAGATACTTATTGGACGTACAAATTATATATTGAAACGTTGAATAAGATTAATGCAACACAACAGAACCAGATTTTTGAAATGGAATGTGATTTAACTAAAGTGCTATATAATATTGAGGGTCATGGTGTATCCATAGATACTCAATATGTAGCCGATGCCATTGTTAAGATTGATAAACGTACTGAGGAGATAGCCAATAAAATATATGAATTGGTGGGGGATGAATTTAATATCAATAGTACACAACAGGTTGGCGAGATTTTAAATGCTTTGGGGATTCAGTCTCCCATTAAAACACCTAAGGATAAGGATTCATGGAATGAAGCTGCATTAATGCAGATTAATCACCCATTAGCAGGATATATACGTCAGTATAGGGCTTTAGGTAAACTTAGAAGTACTTACATGGAGCCATATCAAGACATAGATATAATGCATACATCGTATTGTAATTGGGGTACTTTGACAGGTAGGCTCTCATCTAGAGAACCTAACTTACAAAACATTCCTAGAACCCACTTTAAATTAGCTGATGTGGAATTAACACCGAATGTTAAAGAAGCATTAACTAGTCGCATCAATGCTCAGATTACAGCTAAAGGCATTACACATGATTTAGCTTTGGATGATGAAGTATTGCAGACTTGGAGCTTTGTGGGGGATGAATATTATAATGAAGACGATGATAATCAAGTAGCAGTTAGAAGACTCTTTGTTCCTAGAGAAGGCTATCAGTTAGTTTCTTTTGATTACTCTCAAATGGAAGTTAGGGTCTTTTTAAGCTATTTAAGAAATCCTGAGGTAGATGAATTGCTTCAAAGTAAAGATGTAGATTTTCATGGAGAAGCAGCAAAGATAGCATTTAGCGTAGCTGAAGAGGATGATTCATTTAAGTTCTATAGACAGATGGCGAAGAACATAACCTTTGGTGTTATCTATGGAATAGGGAAGGCTAAATTAGCCAACCAGTTAAATGTATCTGAATCAGATGCCATGAAATATAAGAAGCAATACTTTGCAGGAATTAAAGGGTCTAGAAAATTCTTTAATTCTGTTATGAGTACAGTTCAAGAAAGGGGGTGGATAAAGAATAGATATGGTAGAGTTTATATAATTCCTGGGGATATTTCCTATAAGGGGGTTAATTATTTAGTGCAAGGTACGAGTGCAGATATTTTAAATGAGAGGATGATTCAAGTTTATGATTATCTAAAAAACAAAAAGAGTAATATCTTGCTTCAAGTTCACGATGAAATTATTTGTGAAATCCATAGTGATGAAATGGATACAGTACCATTTGAAATACAGAAATTAATGGAATCTAATAGTTTAGACATTCCGTTGAGAGTAGATATAGATGTGTGTAAACCCTCATGGGCCTCTAAAGAAGCTTTTGAGGATACGCCTAGAGCAATTGAAGATTATATTGATTGGAGGTAGGGCATGACTGTAATTAGTGATAAGTCAAATTTTGATGTGCAGTTTGAGTATGGAGATTTATCTCAGCAACGTTTAATAGAGGTGTTTGGAAGTGATGCAAGCACATTAGAAATTAAGAGTGAGAGGCCACATGGTTGGTCAAAGAGTGGGAATATTTGCATCGAATATGCCTACGATAGATGGAATGCAGAAGCAAAGGAAAGAATTCAATCTAAGAGTGGTATTTCTACCAGTACTTCAGAGCATTGGGCGCAGATGTTAATGCTAGAAGATGGTTCTTATGGAGCTATGTTGATTTTCCCCACAGAGTTTTTGAGGGAGTTGATTAATAAATGGTGGAACTCAGCCAAGAAAATTGAGGTTTCTAGAGATGAAAGAGGGAAAGCTTATTGTATGCTAATGCCTATTGCCGATGTTATGATAGAGCTAAGAAAGAAAGGGGGATACTATACGGAACAAACACGGCGTTCATTTAATGGGAATGGGCAAACATCTGAAAGAGTACCAGATGCCATAATTCCATTTGACCCAGAAGGTTCGGAGCCACCAGTTTAATGGAAGAACCTAAAACATTTAATGAGGCATGTGAATTAGTGGTATTAGATTTAGCTGATTTAATTTCTGCTAAACAGTATGATTATGGCAAAGATAATATTTTAGGGTTTGGGGAACAGGGATTAGTAGTACGGTTATGGGACAAAATTAATCGGTTGAAAAATTTAATATGGAATAATCAAAGACCAAAAAATGAATCAGTAGAAGATACTTTAAATGATATAGCAGGATATGCGATAATAGGATTAATGCTTAGAAGAGGGTGGTTTGAACTACCTATGAAGGAGGATTAGAATGGCTAAAGTAAGTGTACATTTAGGGTTTACGTTTAGGGTAGGTTCCTTGGATACAAATCAGTATAGCCGTATTGATGTAGATGTTAGAGATATAGATACAGAATTACCCATTAAAGACCAGCTTGAGCAAACAGACCAAGTGTTAGAAGATGTTTGGAAGGTGGTACGGCAAACAGTAGATGAAAAGATAGAAGATGTACTAGGAGATAGTGGCTAATGGTAAATATAGAAGTAGCTAGGGCAAAAGTACTAGAAGATGTTTTATCTGAGAGAGAAAGACAAGATAGAATTTGGGGTGACCAAAAGGATAATGCTGATGATACATGGGCCTTAATTGCCCTAGAAGAATTAGGGGAGGTGGCTAAAGATATAAACGAGGGAAAATTAGGGTCAGCTTATGTAGAGGTTGTTCAAACAGCTGCGGTAATGTTTGCATGGGCTGAATCATTAAGAAGGAGAGGTGTAATGAAAAACTATGATTGATAACTCATTAAGTATTGTAGAAAGTTTATTGAAGAATGATAAGTTGGGGTTAGTCCGAGGGACTAGTAATGACTTTGCATATACTAGAATTCCTTTCGGTATTCCTGCTTTAGATAAGCTTACTGGTGGAGGAATTCCTAAAAAGCGTATGACTATGCTGTACGGCCCTACCAATGTAGGGAAGTCTTATTTGGCTTCTCAAGTAGTTGCTAGGGCACAAGAACAAGGTGGGGTGGCTGCTTGGATAGACACTGAACTATCTTGGGATGCAGATTGGTCAGCGAAGTGTGGGATAGATGTAGAGAATACTCTAGTGTCTCAACCCACTAGTGGAGAAAAAGCTTTAGAAGTAGTTAGAACTTTAATGGATGCTAAAGTAGATGTTATTGTATTAGATAGCATTGCTGGCTTAGTACCCGAAGCAGTAATGGAAGAAGGGTTTGATTATAATCCAATGGCTTGGCAAGCACGGTTTATTAATACTTCCCTACCTAGAATTTTAGCACATCTAAAAGAAGGTTCTGCCTTTGTAGCTATTAATCAGGTAAGGAGTAGTATGGGGCCAGTAGCTTTAGATGCTATGCCAGGAGGGTTAGCACAGACATTCTTTGCTCATTTCTTGCTTCAAGTTAGGCGCAAGGGTTGGATAGAAGAAGGTACGGCTAAAGAGAAGGTAGGCTTTGATATGGAAGTTAGACTTAGGAAGAGTAAGGTTGGGGGAGAGAATTGGAAGTCTGCGGTAATTCCATTTAGAGTTGAAGGTGGCATTGATGTAACGGAAAGCTTTATTAGAGAAGCCCTGGAAATGGGGATTATTAAAAAAGCTGGCCCTTGGTATTCATATAAAGAAGAAAAGGTTATGGGAATGAACGGCTTGAAAAATACGTTCCTTGAAAAGCCACTTCTTCTAGAGGAGTTAAAGAATGAGGTATCTGCCTAAAGACTATACCGCACAAGAAAATTTAATAGCGGAGGAGCTATCTACTTTAGGTTTGCGGTATGACCAACAAGTAGAAATTTTTCCATATACAGTAGACTTTTTTATTCCTGAATTAGGGATGATTATAGAAGCTGATGGTATATATGGGCATCTACGGAAACGAGATGTTAAACGTGATGGCGATTTGATGCGTTTGTATGGAATTGAAAATATTCTGCATATTACAGATAGCACCAAAGAAGGAGTAAAAGATACACTATGTCAGGCATTAGAAAACTTTCCTCATTAAGACAGGGGGATAACACTCCCCAAAAGACATTTTCTGAGGAGACTTGGTTAATCAAATCTTTAGAAGAATCTTTAGGGGGGCCACAAAGGAAAAACAGAGAAGGTGTATTTTACCCTTCTATGTTAGGCAGTTATTGTATGCGCCTATTATATTTGGCGTATAATGGTTTATTGCCACCATCAGTAATTGATGATAATGTTCAGCGTATTTTTGATAATGGTAATTACTTAGAAGAGAGAATGTCTTCTTATTTTACTAAGATGGATATATTGTTGGATAGGGAAGTAGAGGCTAAGTCAGACCAACCACCTATTTCAGGTAGGGCTGACTTTTTATTGAAGCATCAGGACTATGATACAATTGGTTTGGAGTTGAAATCCATTAACGATAAAGGTTTTGAAGCACTGAAAAATAGGCCCAAGAGGGAGCATACAATTCAGTTGCAGATTTATTTGCATATCTTAAAGCTTCCTTATGGAGTAGTTCTGTATGAAAACAAGAACAATCAAAAATTGAAAGCTTTTGGTATGTTGCCAGATGCCGATATATGGGCGCAAATAGTTAAGAAATGTGATGATGTTATGATGATGTTGGAACCACCATCTAGGTGCCAAGGGCCAACATGGTGTAATTGTCGAAACTACGGAGGCTAATATGGAAAGAATGGTAGCAACGAGAGTGTTAGAGAAAGCAGATAATTATTTAGCTGATTTATTAGTTCCACGTTTTAAAGTAGATTTGGAGGCTGAACCATCCTTAGAATTTGCCAATCTCATGGATGCCGATAGGAAAGCCTTAGAAGAATTTCTATCGGTATACGGGGGCTATAAAGCCTATCTAGAAGCGCAAGTGGCTGATGAAGAAGCTAAGAAAACTGCTCTAGAATCCTATTTTGATGAAGGTTATGCTAAAGCAGGGTATCGGATAAATGCTGATAGAGAAGATGAAGGCAAGAAAAAATTAACTAGAGAGGAGGTTAGGGGAGCGGTGTTAGATGGATTTGAGGAGCTATGGGATTTGAGGCAAGCTGTTATTGAGCAAGAAGCTGTATACATTAAAGTAAAAGGGCTGCTTACTGCATACAGTTCTGCTTTTAATGCTGTGTCTAGGGTAGTAGCATTGAGAACATCCCCTACTAGTGCGTATGGCTAAAGAATATTTTCTAGGAATAGACTGTTCAACTAAAGCAATTCATGGGGTGATTGTCGATGAGAAGGGGAAGTTTATAGAGAAATTTAAATGGGTTACAGATTCAGCAGAATTTCATACCAGATTCATCGAAAATTCCCGAAATTTTTTGGAAGATTTAGGTAAAATAAAACTAACATATTTTAATCCAAAGGTAGCTATTGAAGCACCTTTGTTTATTCAAAATCCTAGAACTACTATCCAACTATCGGCGGTGATATACTGTGTGTATTTCATTTGCCATTTTAAAGGTTTGGTTCCTGAGTTGATTGAGAATACAAAATGGAAGAAGGGCGTATTAGAAAAAGGTAATGTTTCTAAAAAGCAGATAGCAGAATTTGCACAAAAACAATGGAAAGCTAATTTTAAGGAGCAGGATTGGGCAGATTCAGCTTGTGTTGCTTTATGGAAACAACGTAAAGATTTAGGAGAAGAAGTATGAGTTTAACATTTCATATGAAAGGGAAGACCGAAGTTAGCGTGGAATACAAAGATAAAATTCCAAAAGGCATGACTGCTGAGGAGTTTAAAGAAAAATATGGGGTAGTTGTGTGGTGTGATTATTTCGGATGTAGACATAATGTTCAAGTGAAAGATACACAACGCACTACTGGCACACTCATTAAACAGAGGGGGTATCAGCCTTTAGGTAAAGATGCAGGAGTTTGGCGAGGGCTTTGCACTAGAGATGAAATAGGGCTTAAATATACTGGTGGCAAACCTGAATGTTTTACTTCAGCAGTAGCAAAAACTGGTCACACAAGTTTTGCTAGTTTACTTCAATCAGATGGCACTCCTTATGGCGGGAGTATTGAATCGCAGCACCCATCTGATTATAGTTTTGATATACCTCATCAATGGGATAGGGGAGATAAAGCTCCACGTAAAGGAATTGTAAAGCCAAATATTAAAGAGTTTAATGTATAGGAGAGGGTATGCCTAAAACATTTCCATTAGCAGTCAAAGAGAGGGCTTTGGAGTTATATCTCCAAGGCCACTCTTCTAAAGATATATCTGAAACTATTAGAACTGAATTTATGAATAATATCACTCAATCTACGGTTTATGCGTGGATTAAACAAGATGATTGGGAAGGGCGAAAAAAAGAGAATTATGCAACAAGCTTAGAGAAAATTCAGGAAACAGAAGGCCAAAAAATGAATCGGATTCAGCAAGAGCATTTTGATACGTATGAAAGTCTGCGCCATAAAGCAGTCCATGAATTAGAATTGCTTCAGTTTGATAAAGCAGCTGATGCAGCAAAGGCTTTAGATTTAGGGATTCGGGGAGAAAGACAAGTAATGGAGGGCTTAATCAACCTCCAGTTCGTACAAAGTGTCTTAGGAGTATTAGTCGATGAAATAACAGATGAAGAGGTTTTACGTAGGGTAGCAGTTAAATTAAGGAATCTAATTCATTCAGAGGAGTCTTCATTAATATGACAACGGAACCAAAGGTAACAACATTTTCAGATGCTTTTGAAAGATTATCAGAGGGCTTAACATCCAGTAAGTCTAAAATAGAAGTGGGGAGTTTCCATGACTTTCTAGTAAATGTTTGGGCTTTGAGCTTTGAACATCCCGAATATTTTAAAGCGTGGCATGTAGGACAAGTTGCAGAAGATATTGAATATTGTTTAGCCAATGAGTTGAATTATTGTGCAGTTCTTCCTCGTTTCCATTTCAAAAGTACGTTGCTAGGTCACGCCTTTAGTGTTTGGTCATTATTAAAATCTACTAGAGATGCTGCGGTATTGTATTTATCTTATAGTGATTCAATGGCAAAATACCATATCTCTGAAATTAATAAAACTATTTCTAGGAATCCCATATTAACTGAATGGATGGATAACCGTTCCCCTAAGGCAGATTTTTCCGCCAGGTACTATGTCAATAAGAAACCAATGGACATAAGGCATGGCGGTCTTTTTTCATTTAAACGGGGTATGCATGTGAATGGTGCCCTTATTGCAGATGACGTATTGCGTGACCCAGAAAACCCTTTGAATATTGGGCAGATAACTAAAGTTGAAGACCATTTCTTAACTGAAAGTATGTTCATTCCTTTGAAAGGAGTTCCAATTATTGTGTTGGGAACACCAATGATGCCTGGTGACCTCTTGACAAAGCTGCAAGAAGATGATAGATTCTTTAGTAGGGTGTTACCAGCCCTTGACCCAGTACCTGGGCGAAGGGTATTAATGCCTGAATTGTATAGTGAAGAATGGTTATTGCAACAACAAAAAGCTAGACCTAAATCATTTGCTTCAGAGTTTTTGCTACAGCCCCACTTTACAACAGAGTCTTACTTTGAGGAGACTGATATTACTAAATGTGAAGATGAAAGTTTACGAAACTTCTCTCCGCATAGGAAATACCATAAACCAGAACAAGCAAGACTGTATGCGGGATTTGACGTAGGGAAAAAACGCCACCCCTCCCATTTAGTTATCTTTAAGAAAGAGGGGGATATGATTACCCAGGTACACCAATCTTGGTTAGATGGGTGGAATTATACGGCGCAAATAGAATACCTTAATGAAGTTGTCGATAATTTCGATATTGAGAAAGGGTATATAGATAATACTAGAGGTGAGTTAGAGGATAGAGGTTTGGATAGCACATGGTGGCCTATGTCCTTTACACTTAAATCTAAGAACACAATGGCTCAAATTTTTGAAGAGTTTGTACATTCTGGGAGACTCAAGTTATTTAGAGATGTGAGACAAACAAACCAAATCTTATCTGTGAATAATGAATTGAAAGCTCCAGAAACTCCACAAGGACATGGTGATGCATTCTTTTCTATTGCAATGGCCTTGTTAGCTTTGCATGAAAGTGAAATTCATGGGGTGACTGATGTGGGGAACCTGTTTGAAATAATTGAGCCTGATACAGTATCCAGAACAGGAGAGCAAGCTGTAAGCGATTTGAATAGCGCAGGGGAAGACCAGGAAATGTGGTTTCCAGGCAACATTAAATTTGACTTTGGAAGAAGTACAAATCCTGATTTAACTATGGCTGATTGTCCAAATCCTAACTGTAAGGAATTTGCTTGCAAGCCTGAATTTTGGGTACCAGAAAGAAAACTTTGTATATTTTGTGGACATAGGGGGTAGGAGATTGATAGACACACATATTTCTGAACAGGCTGAAACTATTTTAGCACATCGGTATTACTTGAAGGATGTGGATGGAAATCCAATAGAGGACGATATTGGTCTTTTTAGACGGGTAGCCCATGCATTAGCTATGACGGAAAAACAATACGATACTTTTACATCTGAGATAGGTATGTTGGAAGATTCGTTTTTTGAAATGATGTATAAGTTAGAGTTCTTACCGAACTCGCCTACGTTAATGAATGCAGGAACTGAAGCAGGGACTTTGAGTGCTTGCTTTGTTTTGCCATTGGAAGACAGTATGCAGGATATTATGAAAGCAGCTACAGATGCTGCTATGGTACAAAAATTCGGTGGGGGCACAGGTTTTGCGTTATCTAAAATTCGCCCTAGAGGAGCTAGGATTGAAACTACACATGGAAAGGCGTGTGGGCCAATTGAAGTATTGAAGACCCTCTCTCGCATATCGAGTATGATAACTCAAGGTGGGAAGAGAGATGGAGCGAATATGGCAGTAATGTCTGTGTATCATCCCGATATTAAAGAATTTATTACTTGTAAACATATTGAGGGGGATATACATAACTTTAATATTTCTGTTGCTGTTGATAATGAATTTATGCAGAGAGTTATGAATGATGACCCACACCCTTTAATAGACCCCACTACTGAAGAGGTAGTGCAATGGGAATCAGCTAGAGATATATATGCTGCTATTATTGATGGTGCATGGCGTAATGGGGAGCCAGGAATGATATTCTTGGATAGAGTTAATGAAGATAATAAAGTAATAGATAGATATGGGAAAATGATTGCCACCAATCCTTGTGGAGAACAGCCCTTGTTGGGTTATGAAAGCTGTAACCTTGGTTCTATTAATTTATCTAAATTTGTATATGAAGGGCTAGAGGATGCGAAGTGGGAAGATAGAATTATGTGGGATAGGCTAATTACTGTTATAAGATTGGCTGTTCATTTCCTTGATAATGTAATTGATGCTAATGATTACAGTATTCCTGAGATTGCTCAAATGACTAAATCGACTCGTAAGATTGGTTTGGGTGTCATGGGCTTTTCTGATTTATTGGTTAAATTACGTGTTCCTTATAATTCTAGTGTGGCGAGAGAGATTGGTAGTCAATTGATGGAGTTTATAAATACAGTAGCTTCTACTAAGTCATTAGAGCTTGGTGCCATTAGAGGGACATTCCCTGCTTGGGAAGATAGTAACTATAAGGTGCATGAGAATTATCGGAATGCTTGTAGATTGACTGTGGCTCCTACAGGTACCATATCTATGATTGCTGGTTGCGCTAGTGGCATTGAGCCTCTTTTTGCATTGGCATGGAGAAAGCAGAATATCTTAGAGGGCCAGACTTTATTTTATATTAATGAGCAGTTTCAAAAGGATGCCCATGATTATGGTTTTTATTCTGAGGAATTAATGACTTATTTAGCAGAAGGGGGATTATTAAAAGATAGACCTGAAGTACCTAATTGGGTAAAAGATGTGTACATTACGGCTCCTGAAATTAGTCCTGATGCACATGTATTGATGCAATCAGCTTTTCAGGCCCATGTGGATTCTGGTATTTCTAAGACCATTAATTTTGCATCTGAAGCTTCAGTTGAAGATATAAGTCAAGCTTATCTCATGGCTTGGGAAAATGGATGTAAAGGAATTACAGTATATAGAAATGGTAGTAGGAATAAAGAAGTGTTAGTTAATGGGCATAGAGAGAATCAACAGCTTTCATTATTTGATTTGCAGGCGCATTGTGGGTGTGCAAGTCCTATGATTGTTCAAGAAAGCGGTTGTGAAACATGTAAGACCTGTGGATGGAGTGCATGTAAGATTTCGTAAAAAATTAGTATATTAAAGTATAATAGTAGAAGCGGAGGTTAGTTATGGTAGGAATGTTCTTAAAAGAAAGAGATGTACAATATGTAGCGCATAGGGACGAAACAACTCAAACTTGGCGTATTTTGGATACTTGGCATGAATCTTTGATGGATTTAGGGCCAGAAGATGAAATACCTGATGATAGTCCTGGGGTAGAAATTATTACAGAAGGTGCATTTATAGCCTTAATTAAAGAGGGGGCACGATTAGGAGTATTGCAAAATGCTTCTTTTAGTGAACATGCTACGTTAGAACGGGATTTGCTAACAAAGGATGAAGAAATTTTAGCATTGAAGACAGAACTTTTAGAATTAGAAGAAAAATTACAGTCAGCGAAACAAAGTCCTCATAGGTCAGAAGGCTTTGAATTGAAAGAAATGGCTATGCAGACATTGTTGAAACTTACTAGCATGTCAGATTTAGAACGTTTGACGAAGGATTAATATATGAAACTGTCCGATTATTTACCTGAGGTACCTAAGTTAGCGCAGACAGTCATTAATATGAATGAGCAGATTAACTTTTTAGAGTTGATGAAATCTGCTGGTGAAACTGGAACTGCGCCTACTATAGGTCTTGACCATGTAGTTAATACATGGGTACGCCACCAAATGGCTTACAGGCAACAGCTAGTCATGGACTTACAAATGTTAGCTATGTCTGTTGAAGAGATTAGGGCACCTCTACATCATATTACCGCAGAGGTTTTTCGTAGAGGCGTAGAGTGGGTGCCTCTGGTAGAAAATCCAGATGTGTCTCAAAAAGACCGCTTCAATGAATTTTTAGATGATTGTAATATCTTTGACCAATCTTTAGAAGAAGTATTAAAACAGTTCCATTTTGATGTAAACTGCATTGATGATGCTTTCCTCTATCTAGTTAAAGAATATAAATCAATTGATGATAAAACAGTACGGTCTAAAGTTAAAGAAGTTCGTAGATTGAATCCTGCTTTAGTAGAGTTTGATTTAGATGCTGCGGGACTTCCTAAAAATGCTCATTTCATGTGTCCGATTCATCGGGAAAAGGTGCATGAAGAACCAAGAGAATGTGAAGATGATAAATGTAAATTAGATTGCATCCCTGTCATGTATAAGTATTATCATAGGAATCAACATCTGTTCTTGTTTGATGGAGAGGTTATTCACATATCTAAATTCTCTCCTTCTGAAACATATGGGTGGAGTCCTATTTTAACAGTGTTTGAAAAAGCATTAACTTTGATTGGTATGGACAAGAATCTATATAGGTATTTCTTTGAGCGGAAGATGCCAGCTAGTATGATGATGGTCTTTACAGATGACCCTGAATCATTACGTAGAGAGAGGCAACACATTGCTGCTCAAACTAGACTTGACCCGAACTATGTTCCTATGGTAGCTGTTTCTTCTAGGCAAAATAGGGGGCGGGTGGATATGGTAAGACTGTATCACACGCTACAGGAAATGGATTATCTACCAGTAAGGGCAGAAATTAGAGAACGTATTGCTGCTATATGGGGTGTTACTCCTGCTTGGCAGGGTGCGCCTGAAGCCTTTGGTGGACTTTCTACACAGACTCAGCAACTAGTAGTTATGAGTCGTGTGGTAGAAGGTGACCAAAGATTGTTCCATGAGAAGGTATTCCCACAATTATTGGAAGCTTTTGGGATTACGGATTGGGCCATACGTCTACCTAATCCCGAAGAAAAGGCTGAAGCAACTCGTATCTCCTTTGCTCAACAAAGGGCACAAGTAGTAAATCAATACATTGCTTTGGGCTTTGATGTGAGATTGAAGGATAATGGTGTCAATCTTGATGAAGCTGAATTCCTAGTCTTTGGTAAACCAGTCCCGATGATACAGATGCAAGGTGAACAAATGGCTATGGGCTTGGAACAACAGCAACAACAAATGGAAATGATGCAACAGCAACAACAACAGCAGATGGCAGCTGCACCGCCAGGAGTAAATCAAGCTCCTGGCAGGGTTGGAGCAGCACCAGGCGGTGGAGAAGGAGGAGGAGCAGAACCCGCTCCAGCAATGCCTTTACAGTCTATGATGCTTGCTAAAGACGCTAAAAAGTTTGGTGGAAGGTTTGCGGGACAAACTCCAGATTGGCACGATAAATCTCCATTAGAAGAAGATGATGTAGATGAAATTGCTGATGCTAGAGCCGAAGGTAAAAGCTGGATGCAAGACTTATTTGATAAAGGATATACATCTCCTTTAATTAAACAAGTAAATGAAACAGGAACTAAGATGTGGTTTGCCCAAGATGGGGTAGACTTTGTTGCAGACCTGAATCCTCTTGGAGTAACACATATTGAAAAGGCAACCTTTGGACAGGGGCCAATATTCCAAAATAAAGGCCCGTCAACTAATCCCACTATAAAGCCTAATCCAACTCAGGTTGGCAATTGGCGGGATGAAGACGAGGAAGATGGAGGAAGACATGCCAATTTCTGAACGGAACGGTAAATGGTATTGGGGAAGTAAAGGCCCATTTGATTCTCGTAAAAAGGCTGAGGAGGTTGCAAGGGCAGCACATGCTTCAGGTTATCAAAAACTGCTTAAAGAGGGTGCGGGAGGAGGCTCCGAAGGCGGTGGTATTGATGGGCTTGGTGGAACTGTATTCACATCCACAAATGCAGGAATCTTTAGTCCTACTCATGGAGGAGATAGGCATAAGAAGGCCCATAGAAAAAATAAAAAACGGCAAACTAAAGAAGAGAAAAAAATCTTTGGGAAAGATAAAACCTCTGGAGTAGAAAAACTAGAAGCTTTTTTATCAGACCGTTCTCCTTTAAAGAAAGCCGTAAATAAGAGAGTTGATGGGATGGGGCAAGAAGTAGCCCACAATCCCCAAAATAATCTGATGCAGGTTGACTATAAGAAAGAAGGGAAAGAGCGGGAGATAGGAGAAGAGAATCAACCTAATGCTAGTATGTCAGGATTAGATAGTCGAATGGATGCCAGTACCCATGCTACGGTACCTCAGGATGAAGACCCTAGTGTGTCCATGCAGAGTGTCCCTAAACGAGTAGATTGGAATGGGCATAATGCCACAGTCCAAAAAGCTGGAATGGCTAATTTTTCTAATGTAGGCGCACAGCCTGACCAGAATCCAGAGGTGGGAGATATTTCCGCACAGCCCCAAGCTCCTTTTGTAGAGCGAAAAAAAGACCCGAATAAAGTAGAAACACAGGATGTGAAAATGAATGATGTAACTAAACGGGTTAAGAAGTATGCCGAAGAGGAAGATGCTGATGTAGAACAGCCTTTAGGTGTAGCTTCCGCAGCTGCTAAACAAATCCAAAATCAATGGGGAAGTGGGAATGAAAGGGGGGAATACCGTCGTTCTGAGGAAGGAGATGAAATTCCATCTGATGAAGATGAAGTTCTAGAAGAATCTGAAAGTGCAAAAGTTATTGAAGCTTTACAAAGATTACAAGACCGTAAAAAGAAGTACATGGAAAAGGGTGAATCTCACCCACTCTTTTTAGCTATGATGGATGATTTAGATGCTGTCTAGTAATGTTTGCCTGAAGTGTGACGGGCCTATGTATTTAAATACAGATGGTGATTTAACTTGTTTTATTTGTGGAGCTATTATTGTATTAACAGTACGTAGGAATTCTGATGTAACTGGCATTAGAAAAAAGATTCAGCCTAATGATACTAAATGGCGTATGTCTTCAGATGGGATTCAACGAAGAAAAGGGACACCACGTAAGTTTTTAGGTAGGTGAGTATGGTTAGGAGAAGACGATTAACGTTTACAGAAAAGACTGGATACCCCGCTAAAATTCTAGAGCCAGGGTATTTAGGAGAGATAAGCCAAGAAGAATTGCAAGTTATAAAAACTGAATTGAAGAATAGGTCAAAGCTCAGACAGCGTTGGGGCTTCAGTGATGGGGAACGTATAACGAATAGGAAGATTCAAGAAAAGGCGTTGGAGGTAAGGGATGGTGACGAAGAGGTATTCGGTACAGAAAGCACAGGAGAGTCAACAGAAGAAGGATAGATATTTTTTAGATATTGCTGAAAAAGTGGCAACTAGAGCAACATGTCCTAGAAGAAGGGTAGGATGTGTATTAGTAGACTCAAAACAACATATTGTCGCTACAGGTTATAACGGTGTACCAGCAGGGTTTACACACTGTATAGAAGTTCCATGTGAAGGAGCTACATTACCCTCTGGAACAGGACTTGATTTATGTGAAGCTATTCATTCTGAAGTAAACGCTTTCCTGCAATTAAGGTCTGATGATGAGCTTACAGCTTACATGACAGTGACACCTTGTTATACATGCAGCAAGATGTTTGCAAATAGCTCTGTTACCCGTATCGTAGCATTAGAAGAATATGTCCATGAGAGAAGTAGGGAAATTCTAAATAATGCAGGAATTAAAATTATGGTGTTGAATTAATATGGATTTACAAACTACCTTGGCACAAGCTTTTGCTAACCCAGCATTGATGGACTATTTGAAGGAAGCTCTAGATGTGGGAGATATACAAATAAATTCATCTGGAAGTAGAATAGAAATACGTTTTACTAGGCCAGATAAATTAGAATCCCTCTTACTCCAACCACAAAGAAAGCAGGTTGCGCCTACTCGTAGACGTACCAAAAGAGGTGTTCAACACGTAGCTGGTTATGTGCGGGAAGAGCCAAAACCAGATTTGGAGGAGCTAATACAAGCTCAAGACGATGGTGAGGTGTTTGATGCGAAGGTGGATAATGCGTTTAGAACCTTTATTGAAACAGCTTTAGGCCAAATTGATGGGAATACAATAACGAGTAAATAGTAGGAGGAGCTATGGATGCGAGTAAAGTGACACCCTTACAGGAATATATTATAGCAAAACATTCACGTATGGTGGGGAGAGTACTGGATTTAGTAGAGGCAGCAATGCCTGAAGGAACTCAATGTGAGAAGTTAAAGAAACTTGCTCAAGTTCCGTTGTATGATTTTAGGAATGACATGTTAAAACTAACGTTTGATAACGAAGTTCCAGAACTTGCTGAAGAATAATGAAAGTTTTTCAGAATATTTAGTATAATAAGTTAGTACGAAAATCGTACTTTTTACCGCTTTTGGGAGTCGGAGGTGGCTTAGACCAACTTCCTTGGCAAAATATACGAATGGAGGAGATTATTATGGCTGATTCGGATATGATAGAACGGTTGGAAAAGCAGATTGAGGGTAGTAACCTTGCTCTTGCTGCCGTTGCCGAGGTGTTGCACAAGATGGACTCTCGACTAACGAAAGCTGAAGAGGAAGAATTTGAGTTGTCTCAAGATGAGGCAGATGCCTTTGAGAAGCAAGAGATAATTAAGGCTGTAGCCAGTGAAGTATATGGGATGATTAAATCCGATACTGGCGCACAGTGGGGAGATTCGACTGATGTTAAAGCTAAAAGTATGCCAGCTGGACATGATGATGCAGAGAAGGCTGTAACTATTGATAGCAAGACTGAAAATGCGAATCGCACAATTCAAGCTATGCAGAAACAGCTTGATTTGTTGAAGGAAAGTATGGAAGAGGATTTGGAAAAAGAAGGGTATGGAAAGGCTTTTGGCGATGACGATGCTCCTGAGGAAGAGGAAGAAGATAAGAAAGATGACGATGAAGAAGAATTCCCAGAAGAAGTACAAGAAATGGCAAAGCAAATAGCTGAACTACAAAAGATGGTTTTGTCAAAGAACCAGAATGTTCAGTCTATGATTGAATCAGAAACTGAGTCCCGCTTGCGAAAGATGGGGTTCCGTGAAGAGAATGGCTTAAACCGTCCTCAACTGATTTCTTATGGCGACTCTCTAGGTGTAGACGACAACACCCCTATTCGCAAGTCCAATAACCCTGAAGATTCTGTTGACCAGATGATGCAACTTTCTTATGGTGAGTTGCGACGGTTGCAGGAACAGATAGAGTCGGGCGATACTGATGGTGTGCCTAGGGAATTGCTAGGCTAATATAAATTGATTTTAAGGAGAAACGATTATGGCTAATCCATCCCTAGCTGAGTATATATCTCAGTCACAAAGAGGGCTTTACCAGAGCGTTTTCGGCCCTGGGTTTATGAAGAAAGCTGGTGCTGGTATTGGTACACCGTTTACGGTTGATACTGCCACTGGTATCTTTAATACCACCTATGGACGAAAAGTCTGGCAAGCCCTAAATAACCAAACTCGTTTCTTTAATGCGGTTCCCCGTGTAGTATGGGGCAACACAGCTGGTTGGAGGGTCAGGACTGACCGTGGTTCTAACCGTTCTCGCCCAGTAACTGAAACTGGAAATATCCCAACCGTGGACATTTCCGACATTCAGACGGTATCGAGCTTGCCTCGTATCGTTTCCACAACTTTCGGTGCGTCAGTCAAGTCCGTCTTTACGGCGCAGTTGGAAGGTGGTGTCGGGGATGTGCTGGCGTTGGAAAATGAGAATGCCCAACTTGACCACATTAAAGAGATAAATGAAGAGCTTCTTGCTCTAAGCGCAGCCAGGGCTACTGGTGGTACTGATACCACTGTAGTGTTTGGTTCCACTAGTGCAATTGCTAAACACTTCAAAATAGGCGATGAAATAAATAGGTATGACCTGAGTGCTACAGGCCACGATATTACTGGCGGTGTAACCGTTGGTGGTTCTGGTGGAACTGCTCACTCTGGTGGTACAGTCACTCTAGACGCTACTGGTTTGTCAGATGCTTGGGCATCTGGTGACGTTGCTTACATTTATAGCCGTGCAGGATTTAGTTCCCTGGACGATATGGTAGCTGAAGATGGTATGGCTGTTGGTGGGGGAGAAGCCCGTTCTAGGGTGTTTGACCTTACTTTGGCAGGACGTACTGCTGGCGGTTGGAATGCTGCTGCTAGTGTCAGCCACAATGCTGGCGTAGGCCGTGACCTTTCATTGAATTTGATTGATAATGCTATCCAGAAGATTCGTGAGAATGGTGGCGAACCTAAGCTGATTTTGATGGGACATGACCAGTATTTCAAGCTAGAGCGTTTGCTCAATTCCCAGCAACGTTATATGGGCCAGGAAGAGTATCAGGTTGGTGTAGGCTCTGAGCGTACATTCCCAGGTACCCGAACTGGTTTGGTATTGGCAACTTACATGGGCATTCCAATTCTTCCTGATGCGGATGTGCCTAAGTCTGTTTCCAGTTCTGGAACTGTTCTTGGTTCCAACATCTATGTGTTGGACACCGATTATATTGAAATGGCGATTGCACAGCCCACCCAGTATGTAGAGAACCGTGACTACTTCGCAGCTAATGCGCTAGTCGTTAGGGGCTTACTCTATACGATGGGTGAAATGCGATGCAAGAATTTGTGGGTTCAGGCTAAAATAGCTGACCTCAACGCCTAATCCACCGCTTGAGGGGCGGGAGCTTAAAAAACTCCTGCCCCCCTTTTTTACTAATCTACTCGACATTTAAGGAGAGATATTATGGCTCTTACGATAACTGTTCCTGGCAATGCATCTGACATGACAGGTGTTCCAGGGAATAACAAATACGTCATTAAGACTTGCACATTTGATAGCAGCTATGCTACTGGTGGCGAGTCCCTAACTGCAACTACATTGGGTTTGGAATCAATCCATTTTGTAGCTTTGTCAATGGAGAACAGTGGTTACGTCCCGCAATATGATTACACTAATTCTAAAATAGCTTTGTATGAAGCTGGTGCAGATGGAGCAATACTAGATGAGGTAGCTAATGCTACAAACGTTTCAGCGGTTGTAGTTCGTGTCTTAGTCTTCGGAAGATAATGCTTTATGGCATTGAATACAGATACGGAGTTAGATGTTAAATTAGCCGTTTATATGGAACGGCTTGACTCATATATTGATAGTCAAACAAAGCTAAACGAAAGTATTTGTCAAAGAGTAGAAAAAGTTCATGCGGAACTAGATGAATTAAAACATTGGAGAACCAAGATTTATGGAGTAAAATCTTCTGTAGTAGTGCTAAGTTTAATTATGATGCACACGGGCGTGATTTTAGGAAGTGTGTTCGCCATGATGAATTGGTTCTCAAATAGGTAGGAGTGGTTTATGAATTCTGAACATTTTCCTGAGGTATGGCCCTCATGGGAAATTGACCCTAGTACTAGGACAAGCGTTCATGTTTGGACAAAGTACGCACCTATTGATGTTAGTGTAGGCACTACAGCGGTGGATTTATATACAGTTTCTAGAGGTGTTCCCTCTGTTAACTTGGTTAAGAATCCATCTTTTGAAGTAAATACCCTAACGGATTTTACAGCTTCGGGGGCTGCTATCTCACAAAGTAGTGCCCAAGCTGCAAGCGGGTCAAATTCCCTTTTAGTTAATCCCGATAATTCAGCTGCTGATGAAGGGTTCTACTGGTCAATTACAACAGTAGGTCACCCTGAAGGTAGCTCTCTTGTAGCTCAATGCGAAGTTAGAGGCGCATCTGCTTCTGGAACTGTGAAGATTGAAATTCAGGATAGTTCTGGAACTGCTTTAGCTACTAGTGATACCCATTCTCTAACAACCTCTTTTACTAAAATTAGCGTTGGTTATGAATTAGCTGAACGATTAGCTCAAGGTTATCGTGTAGCTGTTGTAACACAAGCCCAGCATAACATTAACTTCTATGTTGATAAGTTTATGGTGGAACAACGTAAAGATGGTTTTGTAACTGATTATGTAGACGGGGCGCAAGGACTTAACTACGAATGGTTTGGAACTGCAAATGCTTCTGAATCTAAACGTAGAGCAGGATTAGCCGTTGTAAGAGGCTTTAAATTAAAGAATGGGCATGGAAGTAATACGGTTTATATCGCTTTAGATGCTACAGCTTCTTCTACCACTGGAGTACTTCTTAAAGCGGGAGAAACTTGGGAAACTAATTGGCCTATGGATGTACAAGTTAATATTTCTGCATTAGCTTCTGGGGCTAGTACTCAGGTGTATGGTGTAGTTTATGGAGTACATCAGGGATAATGCAAGTTATTACAGCAAGCAAAATGATTTCTAAACCCTATACTGATGGTATTATGTGGTTGGAAAAAGCAGAGGGTGGACAAGTATCAGTTGCTGATATTGGGGATGCACTTGAAGAATTTGAACGATTGTTTAAAGCTGGTATTGCATCTAAAGCTGAGAAGTTAACCCTGGCTAGAGCCTTCCCTGAGAATATTAAATACACGGAAGCTGCGTCTAAATATGCAGAGGAAGATGAACCTATGGTTGTAGGTGGGCCAGCATCCGTTTCTTTAGTGGATAGGGAAGGACATTTAATAACTACCGATGCTTTGAAGAAAGCTTTCGCTAAGTTTATGGATAACTTTAGAACTCGTAATGCTATGGTATTACATTCTGATGTTCAAGTTGGTTGGGCTTTGCCAGCCTATATCACTAAGGGTGGGCAGATATTTAAAAGCGGTGTTGATGATAAAGGCTTGTTCTTTATTTGTGAATTGAGAGATGATACCAAAATTTCTGAGAAGGTAATGAAAGAAATTAATGAGGGACGATTACGGTCTTATAGTATTGCTGGTTCTGCTTTAAAGGTTCAGAATATGCAAAAGGGATTAGTACCATATATGCAAGTAGATGATATGGAATTGGCTGAGGTAACAGTCTGTGAGAAAGGTGTTAATCAGGCAGCTTCCTTTGATTTATTGAAAGCTGAAATGCCACAAACTGGTAAGATTGATAAAGACCAATGTGGATATAGAGATGCCACAATGGATGAATCAATGAGAGGGGAAAATTGTGGGCATTGTAAATTCTTTAATGCTCAAGATAAAACTTGCGATACAGTTGTGGGAGACATACAACCTGGCGATTGGTGTAAGATATTTGAGCCAATGGAAGAGCAACCAAAACAAACAAAGGTGGTTGTGGTAATGAGAGACAAACAAAACGTAGACTTTAAAAAGTCTTTTGATATGTGGATGGAGAAAGCTGACACTAATAAAGACCCACTTAAAGCTAAAGAATCTTTAGCAACACTTCAGAATTTTGCTGGAAGAGAAGCTGAACATCATCGCTTGTTGCAGGAATTTGGTTTTCCATCAGAGCAACCAGCAGAGTCAGCACGATATAATCCAGTTGTAGAAACTGAAACTGATGATAAAGGTGTACCTGGCCCGTTGCGCCCACCTTGGGTTGTGAATGAAGCTGGACAAGATATGGGAGAAAAACTAGATGAAGATTCTCCAGAATATAATAAGTCTGATAAAGCTAAAAATAGAAAGAAAGCTAATGCTGTTCAGAAGATGGGTTTCTTATTCAAGAAGATTAATTATCAACCACCGCCAGTACAACGTAACCCTGCTGGACAAAGAGCTTTTGATGATGCTCAACGTCAAGCAGAATGGCAACGGGGGGCAAGTGGTACTGGCCTTAGGGCTGGAAGAACCAGAAGAATGGCTACTCTAAAAGATAGAGAGGCACGTAATAGATTGAATACACGGGGAAGAGTTTCTACTACGGAACGCGTTGACCCCCGTGGTGCTTCTGGACGAAAAGGTATAGATAGAATAAATCCTAGTATGGCTGATATAGGTGCCCAAGAACGAGCAGATATGAAAGAGCGCATCTATGACAGGCAACAAGCAGAAGCTGCTAAGAAGATGAAAGGGAGTGACGAATCCAAAGCTAGGCGTGAAGGAGCATCTAATAGAGGAATTCTAGGTAGATTGCGTCAACGCTTTAATCGTAGTGGACGTAGACGCTTAGGTAGGGAAATGGATGATGCAGGAGAAAAACTAACCGATAAAATTAATCGGGGTGCAGACCGTTCTAGATTAGGACTTGACCGATTTGTTCAAGGAACGAAAGCTGGTTATAAAGGTAAAGGTAAATTGCAAGAAGGCGTTGGGCAGAAAGTACCTATGGAAGCTAGGGCTGGAAAATTTGCTGGTAAGAAAGCAGAAGAAGCCAAACGTGCTGTAGGCGGTGCCCTTAGAGGCGCATTTAGAAATGAAGATTATGAATCTCAAATGGCTGGTGAGGGTAAAGCAGGGCAGTTTGGTAGGAAGGTTGGTCTAAAGGGACGTAATTTAGTACAACGTTTAGCTGGACAAACTCCTGAACAACGTGCCAAGAGAGAAGCAGATAAACAATTTGCTGGTAGTGCGGTACAACCAGGGGGCTTTACTGGACGAACTATGGGTTATGATGAACATATAAATGAATTTAAATCTCATAATGAGAAGGTTCAAAGTAATGGGCATGATACCCATGAGAATTTCTTACATAATTTACAACGTTTAGGAATGACTAGTGATAGGCAAAGGATGTTTACTGTTAGGCATGGGAAAGGTGCTGGCGGTAAAATGCAAGATAATGTTCATGCACAAGACTTTTTGGATGGTGAAGGAAAGGATTGGGATATAGAAATACATCCTGACTTTGCTCAACATGCAGATGAAATTCATGCCTATCTTGGAGAATATAAACAACATATGTCTGGTGCGCCTGGAAAAGATAACCAACCACAAATGGGTGCAGGTAGTGGTGGAACAGCTAATAAGCCTTGGCAAGATGCACAAGCAGCTGCTACTACACAACCAGCTGATACTGGCCCAGCACAAACACCAATAAAGGTGCCTGAACTTAGAAGCACACAACAAAATATCGGTGGTGCTGGTGGGCCAACGTCTTCTACACAAATGCCAGAAGCAAGGAAGAAACAACAGGACTTTCTTAATCAACCACCAGATAATATTAATCTTTCTATTAAGAAGTCTAAAATTGATAAAATGCTATTAAAAGCTTTAGGAGTTACTTATGCCACGAAAAGATATTCTAAAACAAATTAACGCTCTGCAAAAAGCATTAGATGATTTTGAGAAAGGGCGTAAGAGATGGCCTACTAATCCCCCTCCTAGGACAAAAGATACTCCAGAGGATAGGGAACGGCCTGTATCTCCTACACCAGACGTACCTAAAAAACCTCCATATCAACCTATGGAAGATGTGGGCAAAGCAGAAGATGATGAGCAAGAGGAAGGTATGACTAGACTCCCTACTCAAGCTACTAGAGAAGCTGCTGCAAGGGCAGCGTTACGTAATAGGGACGAAGGTATGCAGGGAGAGTCTGGCCCTGTACGTATCATTAAACCTCCACAGGAAGATTATAAAGAAGCTTCTATGGAAAAAACTGAAGAAGGTATGACTGCTGATGCATCCGCAACTACTCAGAGAGATGCACGTAAAGCAGCTGAACGAAATAAGAATGAGGGTATGGAAGGTGAATCTGGCCCTGTAACAACCATTAAACCAGAGGATGTAAAGAAAGAAAAACAAGCTGAAATGATGAGAATGCAGATTGAAAATTCTCTTCTGAAGCTAATGCAATAAGAGGTGGGACATGGATAAAAAAGAACTAGAAAAAATTCTTCCCGCCATAATGGGTATTGCTGCTAGAGGTGCTGCTGCTAGTGCAATGGATATGGAAGAATCTGCTGATTTAAAAAAGCATTACCCAGGTGATGAGGGTTATGATGAAAAGCATATGAAGCATCAACTGGCTATGAGTGAGGCTGCTTTCCATGCGGAGAATGGGAAAAAATATTACGATGATTACGATGTAAGAAGCAATGAAGATGAAAGGCAGCGTGTAAAGGCTGCTAATGAATCTCTTGGACGAAACCCTTATTCTGACTTATGGGAGGGGTGGGATGAAGAGACTGAGCGAGACAAAAAGGATTATGCTAAACGGTACCAGGCTGGTCTTGCACAACGTAGTAGAAAGTCTGGACAGGTTGATGCACCAAAACCTGATAGTTCTACTTATGATGAAGACCCTCAGATGGGTGACTTAGAAGCACGTATTGCTCAAAAGCCACGTAACCGTCCTACTTATCCTATACGTGACCGTGGCGGTTCCCCTGAAAGTCAGAAAGAAAGAAGGGGGCAATATCAAAGTCCTGGCAGAGCTAAACCAGAAATAGGTGCAACTCCATCATATGAATTTTCTTCTAAGGCATTAAAGAAAATGATGGATGTGATTTTCCTATCAAAAAAAGCTGACCCCTCAATTGCTGCACAGCAGAGGAGTGCTGCACGGGCAAGACACTCTGCTACTCAAGACAGAATTGCGGGAACATCACAACAAATGGCTGGTGCCGTGCAAGGGCCAGCAGATAATACAGCAGCCCAGATTGGACAGGGTGTTGTTGACTCAGCTGTATGGGGCGTAAGAGATTTAATAGGTGAAAGAAAACAAGAAGCAAAAGAAGAAGCAGCAAAGAATATGCCTAGCCCTAGTGGTGGAGATGCTGGTGCAGCCTTTGGTAATGGGAATGTTCAAGACATTAATCAAGGGACACAAGCTAATACTCCTAAACCTAGTGGATTAGTAGGTGCAGATGGTAAACCCATTAGTACGTCTTTATCACAACCTAATGGGCCAACACCACCAATACCAACAGCTAGTGGTTCATCAGGACAAAAGCCAGCATTCCAAATGCATAGTGGGAAAAAACCTTGGCTTCCTGATTAAAGCAGTTTTATAATTAGGCACCAAAACCTCTTGACTAATCATTATCTGTGAGTATAATAGTAACGACACAACAATATTAGCCAGGAGGTTTTTTTATTATATGGTTACTACGCTTGGAATACTTGCGGTGGGTATTATTGCAATAGGATTGAGTTGGTTAGTAGCTACTCAAAGTGATTCCCGAATGCAGTATATGGAAAAACAGCGTATTAAAGCAGAACGACATTATTATTTCGGTGGGTACTAAATGATGATTCGCCCTCAAATTCTACTCAGTTTAGGTTTGCTAGGAAGTATAACCTTTTTTGCTATCTATAATGACTTGACAGAAATTGCTACAGGGTGTATAACTTTAATAGGCGCATTGAGTATGAAAATATTAGAGAAGGAATAGGAGGTAATTATGCAACTTAAACTATGGCCCAATGACCCAGAATGTTCATGTGAAGAATGTACTTGTGACCAATCAAGTTTTGGGGAAAAGAGGGAATGTGATTGTATGAAATGTGATTGTACCAAATGCCATGAAGAAGATGAGGAGTGGGACACTCAACCATAAAAAGGGGGAGGAATGAGAGTAGAATTAGTAGATAGTTTAGGTTCAGATTTAACAGTAGTGAATGCAGCAAGGGTATCCTTTAAACAACATAAAGATACTTGGGATGGTTCAGATGAACGTCTTATTAAATATCTAGCAGAACATGGGCACTGGACTCCTTTCGGGCACCCACAAGTGCAATTGAGGCTTTCTGCGCCCATTTTTGTTGCCCGACAATTAGTCAAACATCAAGTAGGTTTGGTATGGAATGAAGTCAGTAGACGGTATGTGGACGAGGAACCAAAATTTTTCATGCCAGGGCCAGAAGGATGGAGGGGGAAACCCGAAAATAAAAAACAAGGTTCTTCAGGAAAGATACAAATTCTTTTAGATTTAGAGAAAGACATAGCAATGACAACAGTTCATTGTAAACATCTATATAAAGAATTATTAGAACAAGGAGTAGCTCCTGAACAAGCCAGAATGATTCTTCCAATATCTATGTACACTGAATGGTATTGGACAGGTTCTTTATCAGCATTTTCTAGAGTATGTAATTTACGTTTAGAACCAGATGCTCAAGAAGAAACGCAAGAAATAGCGAGGCAAATAGATAAGATATGTGCTGAACTGTTCCCAATTAGTTGGAAGTATTTAGTACAATATAAGGAGGAGTGATGGGATTATTTCATTCACATGGAGCAGCAAAATTTGGGATTGCATCAGCCATAGTAGGAACTCTTCACTTCTTTGAGGATTTTGCGCTGATATTAGCAGGGAGACATACAGATATAAATGTGTGGGTCATCTTGTTAGCAGGAGCTTTATTTAGCGTATGCGTAGCAGGATTCTTTAAGTTAAGAATAGTAAAGAAATATTTATTGTAGGAGGAATGTTATGGGAGTTATAGAATTTACTTGTCAGGCATGTAGTTGGAACTGGAAAGGGCATATGAGTTTTTGTCCGAAATGTGGGTCTAACCCAATGAAAGCACCCATGAGTATGGCACAAATAATGAATGCTCCATATGAAAATAAAGAGATAGAACCTAAAGTTAAAATGAGGTATGCTAGTACAATGGCTCGTTTATGAAATGTGAAATGCTAGGGTGTCCTGAAGAAGTTTATAAAGGAATTTCATTAGGCCCAGGAACGTTCATAGATGTTTGTAAAGAACATTATGATGAAATCTGGAAGGAGAAATATGGCGATGAAAACAGTAACAACCTTACTTAATTACGTAATGATTTTCGTATCTTTAAATAAAGGAGCAAAGGCTAACTCTAAACAATTGATGAAAGAAGCATTGGATATTGGTGTTGCTCTTCATCAGGTAGCTAAGACTAAGCAAGTAGACCAAAAGACCAAAGATGCTTTAGCAAAGGAAGTGAAGGAATTTAATGCAGCTGTTAATAAGTTCTTAGATGACCTTGTAATTCCAGACTAAAGGAGGTGGTCTTTATCTCTGAATACCCCCCAACCGAATAACTATTGGGGGGTGTTTCAGTCATTGAGAAGGAGTGTATGACTAAGATAGTTTTTAGATGGAATCAGTATGCAGCGTGTTGGGAATCTATTCAAGAAGAAGAAGTGATATATATTCATAAGTATCCACCTATGCATACATTAGTCTCTATTCAGAAGAATGAATACATACATGCATCGCATGAAATATTTGAATCATTACACGCAGCCCACCATTATATAGGATTGAAATATAACGGGGAAGTGAGATACCGTGACCCAAATGAAGAAAAACATCCACGCAGAGATTTATTAGATATATACATTTAGGAGGAGCATATGTTAAAGTTATTAGCACAATTTTTTTCTACACTAGCTGGGACACATGACCATGCTGGAATAACCCATACAGAACATGAACAATTGAAAAAAGCTCTGGAAGCTAATAAGACTATTGTAGCCCAGCAATTAGAGAGCTTAAAAGATAAGGATGTAGAAATAGCAGCCCGTGTAAAAGAAAAGGAACATCTAGTGAAACAATTAGAGAGGGCAGTAAAAGAAACTGATTCAGTTAAGAGTGAGTTAGTGGATATTAAAGATGCTTTAAGAGAAGCTCAAAATGATGATGTAGATGCGACAATGGTTCGTACTTTAAATGCTCAACTACGTAAGGAAGTGGGGGAGTTAAAAGAGGAACAAACTCAAGCCATTAAGATGTTAAATTCATTTGCTGTAGAACTGAGAAAGAATTAATGCACGGATATAGAGTAACAAACTTGGATAGATTAGCAATGATTGAGATTTGTAATAGAGCTTGGAATGTAAACTTTAAGGGGTCAAGGGATAAAGCTGTACCATCTTATACACAAAGAGATGGTACTGTAGTTGAGGGTCTACCGCCTTATACACGATGGGTCATACAAGCGGTTAATCCTCATAATAATACTTACTATACAACAGATGGTGAGTCTATTAAAGAAGCTGTTGATAATTGGTTCGCTAAAATTGAAGAAGTGAATGGTAAGAAGGAAGATAGGGAGGTGTATTGTAGTCTCTGGGATGCAAAACTAGACTTGATAAAAGAAGGGGAGGAGGCCCAGGAATGAATATATTCTTTATTTGTTTATTAAGTTGGATAGTTGCTGGCACGATAATTAACGTATTAACTCGTATCTTATTAAGAAGTCATTTAGATAAAGCATTACTTAGAACAATTAATAATAAAGATGATTATCTAAAAGGTTATGGAATAGGAATAACTAATCTAAAAATGTATTATTATACTACGGGCAATATACCGCCCATAAGTTGGTTAGATAGTAATACGCATACTATATTGAATACGAGAGAGAAATTAGAAGAAACACTAGATGCGGATACTAAAGCTAAACTTTATGCAGATGCCTAAAATAGCTTTAGCAATAGTTATAGGAGTAGTAGTCATAGTCGCTGTGGGAACCCCTTTCCTAGCCTTAGACGATAGCGTAACGGTATTTGGGATTTGTCCTTTACATTAAATAGAAGAGGTACACACGTTATGAAAAGTTCTGAGAAGGCGATGTTAATCGGAATGTATATTGCTGCTACTGCCGATGTGGTGGTAGCCATAGGAGTGATTCTACTACTACTAAAATGAACATATCAAAAACTGTGGGGCTAATTACAGGGGGAATACCAATAGTGGGTATTCTAATAGGAACGCTTACCTTTGGAATTAATTTTAAATCTGATGTGGATAGTATTAAAGATGATGTAGCACATCAGGAAACTGTGAATGCAGAGGTGGCGGAATGGTTTAATTCTATACCAGATGCGTATGATGATACATTGCTTTGGAATGCTGTAGACAACATAGTTCTCCCTGAGGAATATGATGATAGCGCACTATCTACGAAACTTACGGGCCTAGCTATAGATTTAGCTTCTTTACAAGTAGAAGTAGATAGTATTGAGGTAGGCGATACTTCAGCCCTGCAAGCCCAAGTATCCGAATTAGCTGGGCAACTTAGTGCTATGGCTAATATAGATATGACTTCAGATGATGGGTCAGTGGATTTAGGCCCATTGATAGTCAGAATAGCTACTGTTGAAGGTTCTATGGATAGTATTAAATCTTCTATAGATACTATTAAAAGTGATATTAGAACTATGAAGACTGATATTACCACACTAGAAAGACAACCTACTAGTAGTGGTTCCACTAGACAGTATGATGATTCTGATTTACGCAGCCGTATATCCGCAGTAGAACGTCAAGTTAATTCCATTCCTGCCACTAATAACAGTGGGAATACCGTACAGCGTGTAGAAAACCCATTTGATGATTCATCCCTCCGTAATGACATATCCGCTCTACAAACCGCCGTAGCGGTGCTACAAGCCACACCAGGGCAGTCATATGATGATTCTGACCTATGGGACAGGATTGATGATATTCAATGGGAATTAGAGAATATGGACGTTTCTACGGTATCTAGTAATACAACTGATACTAGCTGGTTAGAAGATTTAATCTATCAAATTAAAGATGAGCTTACTTGGCGCATAGATGAATTGGAATGGGCTTCTGATAACACTACCACTTCTGATGATATGTATGTAGAAAAGTGGCAAATCGAAAACCTAGAATATGAAGTATTCTATATTCAGGAACAGGTGTGGGAATTACAAACTCTGATAAATAATAGTAGTTCAACCAGTTCTAATAATACCGCTAATCCTACCCCTACTCCGTCTTCCCCTAATGTAGGAAGAACCTGGGATGGGGCTTGGAATGAGCCTTATGGTATACATGTAAACCATGTAGATAATAGTACTAACCATTCTTATACAGGAGACTATTGGTTAGACGGATATTGGAATGGTGAGGCTGTATGGACAAATTGGAATTGCGGTATACCACCGTGGGATATTTGCCATATCTATAAATACAATCATACTTCATGGGTACTACAACCTTCAGAGCCAGGGAATGAATGGTTAGCCAATGCTTTTAACGATAATGGAGTATGGCCTTGGGAAGGTACTTGGTCAGGTGACGTAAACTTTGTAGATAAAATAGATGATTAAATCAATAACTCTTATCTATGCTGTGGTTATGCTCATCCTAGTTTTTGTTTGGTTGGGTGCTGGTGTGGGAGCAACTGAAGAAAGGGAGTGTATAAAATATGCACCACCTACAGCTACACCAATCCCTCCAGAACGTATATATTCGGAATGGATACCAATGCCAGGAACCTCTCCAAACACAGGGCATGGATGGATTGATGCTAGAGAGATACGCAATTATGAAAGAACGCATAGAGTATTATCAGATGCTGAGTATAATTATATAGCTAAAACATATGGAATGCTTCAGACTATGGGGAATAAAATGGGGTATGGATTTCCCCCAAGACATGATTTTAATACATTATATGGTGGGGTAATACTCAAAAATAAGTGGTTACCTAAACGATTACAATAGTACACACATTCTTATCAAGTCTAATTTTGAGGAGGGGATAGTGAAGCTATACATGATTGAGGCTGCTGGCGGGAAGAGTGTATTTTATACATGGATGACTGCATCGGAAATTATCAAAGAGATTAAAAGCGTAAACAAAAAAGGTAAATATAAAGCATCCAATGAAAAACAATGGAAAAAAGATATGAAAAAATATCTTCATGGTTGGTCTATCTTAGATGAGGATATAGTAAATGGAGGTGATTTACATGGAAAAACCACATAGTGTAAAAAGCAGCAGGGGTAAATATATCCTAAGCAAAGCACTCTATTTTGGAATAAAACAATTATCTAAGGAGGCAAAAGTATTTACTAAGGATGAAGAAACTAAGAAAGATTTGCAAGACATGCAAGACTTGTATCACTACATGTATGATTCGTATGTACCAATACAAGGGTGGGAAGGACTTGGAGAAGAAGTACCGAGGCCCAATTTAATCACCGTAACTGAGCATCTTTCTAAACAAGGAGGAATATAATGGAACGTGAATTAGAAACTCTATTCGATACTGTAGAAGGTTTGCAAGCATCTATTGTAGATGTACATCAATTAAGTAATTTGTGTCGGGAACAACAAGCACTTACTATGCGTCGTGTGGCTACCTGGGTACGGAGCCGAGCTAAAACTTGTCAGTTGGAATGGGATACACAATCTGCAAGTGAGTTAAAAGGATTGTCTGACGAGCTAGAATATCTAGCAGATATAGCACTTATGCATCAGGAATAAAGGAGGAGATTATGGGTAAGTTAATTGAAGCAATGGAACGGTTTGAAAGGGATTATGTAAAACCACCGATAATGACAACAAGGGAAGCTAAGGATAATGTATGGTTATATAATCAATTAAAGGATGCAGGCTTTCTTAATACAGGAATGAGAAAGCTCAACCTAGATACTAAGTATTGGGCGTGTAGTAAAGAAGAATTTGAGGGTTGGATTAAATGGGATTGGACTAATGGTAAGAGGTATATTACAGAACAGTATGACTGTGATAACTATGCTTTTAGTTTCAAGGCCCGTTGCGATAGGAAGATAGGAATAAATACTGTAGCCCTTATCATTGACTATTCTGGTGGACATGCTTATAATTTAGTAGCCTTTACTGATGCACCAGCGGAACTGTATGAACCTCAAAGTGATAGATGGGTTAAGGCTAATGCAAGTAAGTCTAGAACGGAGACATATAAAATGACGGATGGTTTTATAATTATCTAATGATGAGGAATAAATCCGAGAACGAAATACCAATGGATAGAGTAATTGTAATTGCCCACTGTATGAGGTGTGACACATATAACTATGATGCGTTCTTGGAATGGTTATATATACTTCAAGTGGGCAACAAAGTACAGATTTCTGATACTAAACCATTATTAAATATAGAGAATATACAGCATCATTTAGATTGCTTTAATTGTATTAAAGAGGAATACTATAGTACAGTTACAGTAGTTGTATTTGAGTGGGCGCAGAATGAGGGATAATCACTGTCTGTTAAAAGGTTTATCATTATCCGCATTAGCAGTAGTGTTTTCTTTATGCTCGTTTTTAATTCTATACCAAGGAGTTTGAGCATGGCAGTTAGGACAAATGACCCTTAGATTTTCTAATCTATTATCGTGGTGCTTACCATTTTTATGGTCTAGTTGTAGAGGAACTTCTTCATCCTGCCATTCTTCTGTACCACATATCTCACATTTAGGTTCTAAGTACCCTTCATTTAATAAGCGTATCTTTAATTTATCTGACTGCATAGGAGCTTTACCAGAGAAATAATCTTCCATAGGTCTAGTCTTTTCTAGGAAAGTAGAGAGAGCATGTTTAGTAACAAAGAAAGGATTCTGTTTCTGGATGTATGACATAAGTATTCTCCTTAGCTATTAGTACTATATTATACTAACGAAAACTAATAATCTAAAGCTACAAACTAATTTGACAATCGGTGTCCAACCATGCAATAATCGCTTGACAAACCAAATCGGAAGGGCTACACTGAAAGAAAAGATTTTTCGGAGGTGGCCCTTGTCAGTAACTGACCCGTTAAGGTTTATGGGAACTCTAATTTTTATAGGCATGTGCCTGAGGTTTATAGGATATACAGGATGAATGAAAGATGGAAACGGCGAGATAAAAAACACCGCAACGCTTGGTACAAAAAACACATGGCAAACAATAGAAAAAACCTAGAGGTAATTATTCAAGCTCAAAGAAATAGAATGGAGAAGGAGAGTAAAGATGGAGAAATTTAATCCGTATAGGTATGAAGAAGCTATGGGAGAGAAAGTATTACCATTTGAAAGTGTAGAAGAAGTAAAGATATATGCGGTTAAGGTTATATTGTCTAAGGCTTTATTGTGGATTGGTGGAGGAATAGTCCTGCTGTGGGCTATATCATAAGCTATGGCAATGCACTATTTAATACAACAGAATGATATATACATGGATAAGATGGAGGAGTTTGATAGACGGATAGATGATTTAATGGATTTAATTAGGGTTATGAAGTATAATATAGATGAGCTTCAAGTGACAGTAAAGAGCTTACGAACTACGGATGCAGAAGATTTAAAATTGAAGGAGGCATTTAATGCCAAACGATAGTGACTTATTCCAGAGACTTTTAGGGGGAGACATATTTTTTAATAAGGATAGTAGTACACCAGGGCAGTTTCACGAAAGGCCAAAAGCAATAAACCATGTAGAACAATGTGAATGTAATGTATGTCTTGAACATAAATATACAGAGGAGAATAAAAAATTGCTGAGGGAGCTAGGGATTTTGTAATGGCTAATTGGCGTAATAGAGATAAGAAAATACAAAAGAGAAAGGATACAAAGAAGATGGCAAAGGCGTTTAGTACAAATAAGGAATACACTAGAGTCAAAGATACTAACACTAAACGTCGGGATGTACAGGAAAAACTAAGACAACAAGACTTAAATTTAGGGGATGATATGGAGGATTAATATGGAGCATTTTCAATTTGAGGAATTTGATGAGTTTGATGCAGAGCCATTAGAAGAAGAATTATATCCTATTACAATGACTCGTAATGAAATATTGTTTTTAGATGACAGTATGACTATGCTTATTGAACATGATGGATATACTAGTGCTGTCACTACTATGAGGATGTTAGTTCCGTCTGCGACTTTGCCAGCACCAATTTCTCTGATTGAAAAAATAGGGTTGGGCGTTCTTCATGTGACTGACCCTGAGCAAGATAATCCTAATACCATCATCCATTTAGACGCAACTGAAATATATATGTTGAGAGAAATATGCTATAGCTATAGTAAGATAGGGCGGGAACAAGTAGGATATAATCTAAAGAGGAAATTCTATCAGGCTCTATATCAAGAAGAGTACAATAGGAATTTAAAGATAAATAAACTATTAGACAGTATTGAAGAAACGATAATAACAGAGGAGTAAATATGACTGACATAGATTTTGAAGCAGAAGATATTAGGGCTGTAGCATGGGAAGTAGTAGGAAGGTTATCAGTATCTACATTACTACAGGACTGTGTAGAAGCATTAGTAGAAGCATATAATATAGATGAAGAATTATATGAAAGGGATAAAGCGATGGTAGAGGATGAGGATAGTAGAGATATAAGTATGCCTCTATTGGCATATATACAAACAGCGGTGCAAGGTACTGAGGAAACGGAAGATGCTAATACTGAATAGCATAGGACTGTTTGCTTTATTTATAGTATCTTTATGGCTACTTTATATCAACCACAGGCTTCTAAAAGTCACACAAGAAATAGAAGTATTCACCAGACACATAGATGAGTTAAGTGTAGAACTGTGTGATATGACTGAACAGATGGTTGAGAATACATCTTTTCCCCCCAAGAACTAATAGCACTAATAGTGTAAAGCTACAAACTAGTTTGACCATCGGTGTCCAGCCGTGGTATGATGGTTCTACCGTTGGAGCAGAGCGACTCTACCAGCCGAAGGAGGTTTAGGCTGTAGCTATTACTCTAGCAATACACAAGCATAAATCTAAATAAGAAGGATAGATAAGTTTATATGGCTGCAAGTATATTTGGTGAACGATTCTTTGGACGTAGGCAACCAGCATGGCATAGGATAGGGACAGTTATAGACGATGATTTAACAGTCTCTCAGGCTATGCAACACGTTGATGTAGGGTTTGAAATATATACCACTCCTACATACATATCCCTTCCTGATGGTACACAAGTAGAGACTGACCATAATGCCATAGTAAGAGAACCTACTCACGATGACCCACAGCATAGGGTATTAAGTGTAGTAGGTGGGCAATGGACTCCTATCCAAACTAGGGACTTGGCTAACTACTTAGACCCTATCTCTGAGAAGTATCCTGTAGAGACTATAGGTGCTATTGGACATGGAGAGAAACTATTTATAACTCTAGATGCTGGTGAGTCAGCAATTGCTGGTGAGCATCATAAGCTATATTATTTAATTACTGACCATCGTGATGGTACTGGTGCTTTAACCATTGCGTTTACTCCTGTAAGAGTAGTGTGTCAGAATACTCTAACCACTGGTTTAAATTCTGCTAAAGTCAGTGTTGCTCTTAAACATAACAAGATGATTAAAGCAGATACAGAATGGTATGTTCGATTGTTTAATCGTATGCTTACCAGCCAAGACCAAGTAATTGCGGAAATGGATAGGCTGGCAAAGTTTGTTGTTACTGAAGAAGAAGTAATGCAGGTAATGAAAACTGCATATCCTGAACCTTCTAGGCCACGACGGTTAAATCTAGCTAAGGATATTTCCCAGGATGATGTAGGTAAGGACACTTGGTTGACTATCCTGAATGACACTAAACATCTACAGGATGAATACGATAAGAGGGTGGAGGCTAAAAACAAAATCCGTAATGGGGCAATTGAACGGTTCCATGTATTTAACGATGAACAACCACAACTTGCCAATACACCGTGGGCATTGTGGCAAGCCATTGTTGAGACTGAGGACTACCGTAAGGGATGGTCAAATACTTCATCAACACTATTTGGTGAAAGGGCTAACATCAAGGCACGGGCTTTCAAATCTGCACTCGCACTTTGCAAATAATTTAGAGGAGAATAGATATAACTATGAGTAAGAAGAATATGGCACAACGTAACTATGTCCTACGGATTCCTAACACTGAGGAAGGTGAGGCTTTCTACAAACAATTGAAGACATATCTCAATACCAATAGCTATGCTTTGGATAGAAAGGCTACAGGCAATCGTACTCGTCCTGAGTATCGTAACAGTTTTAATACTACTATGAAGGAGGCTGATTCTGTCCGAGTATATTTACAAGCTAAGACTCCTGAGGGTAATAAACAATTGAGTCATAGCGATATGATGCCTTCAGATATGAAACCTCAACCACGGAAAAAGTTCCTAGGGATTATTTAAAACTACTAGGTGGTAGTATTTACGGGGAGTAGTTATGAGCTACTCCCCTATTTCTATTTAGGAGAAGCTAATGCCTGAAGCCCATGTAACACCTCCAAGAGAACAACAATCATTTGAACAAGTCTTACAGAGATTGAAAGGAGTACATGAAAGGGAGTTAATATATTACAAAGTCATGGTGTCCACGTTAGAAGGTGGAGCAGGACAGCAAGAAAGAATACTAAAAGAAAAGGACTATTATATAGATGAATTGGAAACTAGTCTATATGAACTAAGGCTAGAGCTTCAGAGTTTAAAGGATGAATATAATATAGACACACTACCAGAACCATATCCATATACAAACCCAATAAGAGAAGTACCACCATACGGTCAAGTAAGGAGCATAGTTAATGCCTAATTGGTGTAAGAATATAGTAGAAGTATTTGGTGAAGAAGCAGACATAAAAGCATTTAAGGAAATGGTAGCTAGTGAAGAAGAAGCGTTTAGTCTAAACTCTATTCTTCCAGTACCTATAGAATTACATGATGTACAGTCTCCTGTACGTATTATGACTGAGCAAGAAATACAAGAGTATAAAGAGTCGCATAAGGATATTCACCCTGACTATCCAATCGGTGGCCCTATAACACAAGAGACTTCAGATAGACTTAACAAACAGTACGGGGATAACAATTGGTATGATTGGTGTAACCGTAATTGGGATACTAAGTGGGATGTAGGTGATGTTGTATTCCAAGATGATTTTGAAAATGAATGGTTGCGGTATGAATTTGATACAGCTTGGGGGCCACCAACAAATATATTCCATGAGTTAGAAAAACGTTTTCCTAACATACGTATCTCATGGTTCTTTAATGAGCCTGGTATGGAAATTGCAGGGTACCTACATTAATATAAAGGAGAGTATATGGCTATCACACCAGAAGCATTGTTTAAATACTTTACTTCTCTATTAGAACAACCTAAAATAAAAGAAATGATTCAGCGAGTAAAAAGGAAATTTCATCCTGTCTTTAGTATAGTACCCACTTGTGGTAAATGGTATGGTGGTATGTGTTATGGGGCTGCAAAGATAGAAATATCTTCATGGGTATTAAAGGACGCTAAGGTAGCTAGAGGAGTTGTAAGACATGAGTTAGCTCATGCTATACAAGACCATTTAGATATTGAGGGGCGAAGTCATGGAAAAGAATTTATTCAAATACTAAAAACAATTGCCCCAAGGAGGTGGAGAAAGGATAGGTATTGGGAGAATACTCCTGCTATTAAAAAGGCAAGGGTAAAGATATATCCAGCAAAGGGGAAAGTAATGAAGCCGTTGGTTGACTTTAGTGAATTTAAGGTATACTTTACATGATTGAAGCACAGATTTCCTGTGGTGATTATTACGAATATTTAAATAAAAAGGATGTAGAAGTTATGAGTTATGATGCACAATCATTAGTGTCCGAGGTTCAAGAACTACTGTCTAATTCTGAAAGTGTGCAAGAGCAAGCGTACACAAAGTTAAGTGAATTAGGTGACCTCCATACTGAATTAGAATCTAAGAACTATGAGTTGGGTGAAATGTTAGGAACCTTAGAATCCCTATCTGAAGTAATGGATACTGTAGAGAATTGTATAAATGACGCAGAGGAGTTTAACATCCGAGCCTAATGAAAATAACTAAAACACAAGCCAAGGATTTAATTAAAGCATCTAATGGTAAGATATTTACTGCTAGAAATATTAAGAAAGATGGTACTGTGAGGGCGATGAATGGGAGACTTAATGTCCGTAAGGGTGTTAAGGGTGTGGGGATGAAATATAATCCAGATGATTATAATATGATTACTATATTCGATATGAAGAAACAAGAGTTTCGGACATTGAATTTAGATACTGTCTATCAATTAGATTATCAACATGAAAGATACGAGGTAGAGTAGTGGCTAAAGTCTTAAAGAAAAGTGTTCCAGGCCATTGGGATAAACATAGATACGGGGGTGATGGATGTAGCAGTTCTTATACAGAATGTTACGAATTAGAAAAGTCAGACATGGAGACAATAGAAATGGGTGCAGAGGTAATGCACTTTCCTGTAGCAGATGGGCAAGCGTATTATATGGTTGTTAAAGAACAGCCATTAACTCTAGCATGGATTCCATATGGGGATGCTTGGCAATTACCTGATGCTCATTTAAGAGGATTGAATCATCGGGATTTAGTTAACCAAAGAGAATACGATATGCGGATGAAAGAATTATTTAAAGGGGTGAGTATATAATGTTTAACAAGTGGATGATGGCTACCAATGGTTGCATAATGACAGGTGTATGGGTATCTCTATTGCTAGGAGCATTTTAATGATAGAAGATACGGGGACAGTATATAAAGTACAAATAATAGGTCATCTAATAGATAAAGATGGTATAGGTGACCCAGAAGATTGGGACTGGGGGCCTCTTGCAGATAGGTATGGTTTTGTAACTGAGCCAATAGTTAAGTCTTGGGAGTTAGAGGAAATGGTATATGCCAACGGTAAGTTTTTTAAGGACGGTTATTAACGAATGGGACAATATCACTTAACAGTTAATCTGGATAAGAAAGAATTTTTAATGCCTCATAAGTTTGGAGTAGGACTTAAACTCCTTGAGCAGATGGGAGTACCTTCGGGTACTCCTGATGCTTTATTTATATTGATGTGTTGTTCTAATGGATATGGTGGTGGGGATTTAAGAGATAATGCTAATGGTATTATTGGTAGGTGGGCAGGAGATAGAGTAGCAGTTATTGGTGACTATGCTAAATCAATAGACTTGGCAATGATGTGGGATGCAGAGAATATATATAATCTATGCCATGATTATAGTACAGACTGTGAAGAATATGGATGTACTGCTGATGTATCTAGTCATTACATGGATATATCTGATTTAGTTATTCCTGTATTAATGCTAAATAATCCAGACTTAAAGATTGATGTTAACTCTAAAGGTTGGCGTACTAGAACTGGTGGTGTTAGTGGACTTGGTGAAATGGTATCAATGGATGATATACTTTTAGGAGACTTGCATAAAGATGGTTAAGAATAATTGGGATATTGAGATAATGCCTAAACCAGATTTAACTATTAACCAATTATGTAATAGGATTGAGAATCTATTATATGGTATCTTAGTGCCTGAAAATGTAGACGATACTGCTATGTTTTTTCAATGGGATTGGGACTCAGACACATACTGGATTACTCTTGGTGTTCCACAAGAATGGTTAGTACATGAGGACGATGAAGAAGAAGACTAGACGTAAAGTACAGATAGCAAATGACTTACCTACTTGTCCTTGTGGACTTGAAGCTAAAGATGAACTTCATGCAACATTCTTTTCATGGCAGAATATAAACGGGAAAGTTGATTTAGTCTGTTGGGATTGTGCAGATAAACTACATAGAGAGGCAATGAAAAATGACTAACGATGAAAAGATAGACGGGTTAGATGCAATCATAGAGGATTTAATAGAATGGGAGTTAGAGGATATGGGTATGGAAGACTTAATATCCTATTACTTTAATAGTAAGAAAGAAGAATACAACGAGAACCCAGAAGACTTAGAGGATATGTTAGCGTATAGAGAACAGTATAAGGCTACTGAAATAGTACAGGATAATGAATGACAGTACATAGAATAGACATTACACCTAGTTGGGATGCAGTAGTCCGAATTACTTTGGGAGTATTAGAGAATAATGATTTCTATAGCGAACCTAGTAATGATGCTAAAAAACATTTATTCGATATGGCTAACATATTGGATACTCTCAATAGAGAGGAGTTACTCACACAAGAAATGGGAGATAAAATAGAGGAGGCTAGAAATGCACAGTCCTGAAGATGGTCACGAATGTCCTCTATGTACTGCCCCTAGTATATGTACTATAGAAGATGGGTTTTGTGAGAATCAAGGTACTTGCAATGAATGTATTAAAGAACAAGTGTATGAAGAAATGGATAGAGAAATGGGATATTCTTCATGGGCTTGTTCTCATGGATTATATGAAGGAGAAGATTGTCCTTTATGTGAACATGGAAATGGTGACCATACAGAAGAATGGAAAATAGAAGTGGAAGATGGGATTTGGACACCAGAATTTGATTGTTTATTGTGTGAGAATCCTACACTCACTAATCAAGAAGCCACAGAAGAATTTACTCTAGTATTAAATTCATATTTTGGAGGGAGATAATGTATGACTATGGGATGGATAAAAAGGAATATGAGGAATATTATGGTGAACACGTTGGCTACTGTTCTGTGCATGGGCATGATGTTTTAGGGTATTATTGTGAGGATTGTGGTGATGATATACCATATGAAGAATGGTTATCTGAGTGTTGTTCAGCATTATCTGTAGGAGAAATGGATATTTCTACTGTTGATTATGGTGGGCCGTCTGGTTTTTGTATGCGTTGTGGTGATAATACTATTTTTATGCGTCCAGACTAGACATTTCTATCAAGTCTAAGAGTGGATGCCACGCCTAGAGGAGAGTAATATGGGTAAAGAAAATGCGGAAGTAATTAGAAAATTGCAGAAAGAATTAGCAGATATGTCTAATTTATACTTAGAATTATTAGCTACTAATGAGGAACATAGAAAAATGAATGGTATGCTTAGACGAGAATTGGGACATTACCAAGACTTTACATTATCTGTTGGCAGACTATATAATGATTTTATGGAGGAGTAATTGATGCTAATGAACTTTAAGGATTTTGATGGAAGCCATAATTCTGATATAGAGAAGGGCGAAAGTTTATTAAAAGCCCTACAAAAATCAGACTTAGAATCTTCTATACAATTAATGACTGCTGATGGTTCTGTAGAAGGCGCACTATATATAATCTATAAGAAACTCTCACAGTCAGGACACATACAAAATATTACAACAGTGGCAGGTGATGATGGTGTAGTAATGTCTACTAGTCTCTTAAAGCACGTAATGTATAATTGTTTTATTATTGGGGCTGAAGCTGGTAAGTCCGTTAAAGGGCTAGAGGCTTTATGGAATATGCCAGATGCACATGAACCAGAAGGAGATAAATCAAATGGTGAAGAAACGGAGACTGCTTAAAGGAAGCTACAACAATATTATTAATGTATATAATAATGCTTCAGATGAATTAAAGACTGAAGGGAATACATGGTATCAGGAAGCACACATACTGGCTAGAAATGTGGGACAGCTTGCATTGCCCCGTCCTTATAATAATAGGGTCAGGGACTTAGCTAACTACGGTGATATAGTCTCTAGTAGATATGAATATAGGCAAGACTTATTAGGGGCTGGTATTATTGCTGTGTTCTCACCACAGATGGTGTGGGAAAAGAATATAAGGGCTGCAAATGTATTCGCTGGTAGTTTCGATAAGCCAGTATGGATAACTAATAGGGATTATGACAAAGCAATTAAGATGGTTAAATGCGTAAGAGAAAATATTAATGTTGAAGCAGAAGATATACTAGAGATTCTAGGGGATGGCGCAGTAAAGACTCGACCATTCTTTATGAATATATTAAATCCTGATGGGGATGTTAAATACAATGGTATTACTATTGACCGTCATGCTATAGCCATTTATTTAGGTGATGTTCCTAGTCCATTACAAGTAGGTAGAGCCTCTAGTAAGAATGGGAATACTCAAATACAAAATAGTTATACGATTGCATCTAAGAGATTAGGCGTACATCACAATGCTGTACAAGCTACAACTTGGTTGGAATGGAGGATAAATAAAGAGGACTATCTAAAATGATAGGAGCGCATTGTAAAGTAATGGTGGGTTCCTACATACATAACTTGGAATTTTACTTCCCATTTGAATTAGTGTGGTTAGTACATATAGTTAAGTGGTTGCCAGGAGCAACCGAATGTTTACAGGGAGGATTAATATAATGGATAGAGTATGGAAAGTAAATATAACAGGGTACGTTATACAGAAAGAGTATATGGATGAACCTGATACATGGGATACTCTTGACCCATTACAATGGGATGATTTTTTAGATGTACCAAACATAGAGTATACTGAACTGGTAGAACCAAAACCATTAGAAAAAACTAAAGAGGGTTGGGATTTAGATAGTATCATTGACAAGATATATGGGGAACATAATCTCAAGAGTCCTAAAGATATTCGTATAGAAGAATTAGAAGCGCAAATAAGTACATATGAGTTTCTGAATGGAAGTAGAGGTATGGATGACTAAGACTGATATGTTGAATCAGATTGATAGTTTACTGGAATGTATAAAAGGCCCAAGTGATGAATCAGTACATGAGTTAATTAAAAGTCAATTAGAGTGGAAGGATATGGAAGACTTAAAGGCTTTCTATTGGGATATAATGTTTGAGTTTTATATGGAACATGAGAAAGATTTTAGGGACGATTACTATTGGGAGTTTTTAGTAACGGATTAAGGAGTTGGAATAGCTATGGAGTATAGACAATTTGCTAACAACGGTAAAGATTATATTGTTTATAGTTTATTTAATTGGAGTTCACTTTGTCATAATGCAGACGTAATGGAGAATACATCTATCTATGTGGATGTAGATTATACAGACCAACCAGATATTAAAGACTATAAAGCATGGGGCCAGTGTAGAAGATGTGGAAACTTTGGGTATTTTGAAAAGACTTTATGACTAGAGAAGGACGTACAGGTGTTGATGAGGATGCTTATTTTCCTGTCTGGTCATACGGATATTGTGTGGGGAAGTTTAGAAAAAGACCTAAACCGAAATGTCCTGATGAATACTATGGTGATTTAGCTGATGGTTTATGTATGAAGTGTTGGGATAAGTGGACAAGCCAACGAGAAAGTTTACATAAGAAGCTTTAATATCCCTAAAGGATTAATAGTTTAAAGCTACAAACCAGTTTGACCAGCGGTGTCCAGCCATGCTATGATGGGCGAAGCAAGTTTGAGAGAGGCCAGCCACGGGCCAGAGGAGTTATAAGTAATGGTAGACACAGAGCGTACAGGGAAATTCCTAAAGTGTCCTAATGGTTTTCAAGTATCCTTTCCCAATGGTTGGACTGCTTCAGTACAATGGGGTTGGGGTAACTACTGTGAGAATAGGGATGAGGATAAATGGAACCCTGAGTTTCTAGAGAGTAGAAATGCAGAGTTAGCAGCTTTCCCAACTGGTGAATCCTATAGCCAAGATGAGTGGCATTTCTTTCCTGAGGAGAATGATGTAGTTAAGGGTTGGCAGAATGTTTCACAGGTTATGTCCTTTCTTAATATGGTTAGCATGAAGGAGAATGTTAATGTTTAATGAAGATAGACCCCATCCAGGCGATGAACAATTGAGTCCTGAAATGATACAGAAGGTTAATACAATTACTAAAGACTTCTATGAATCTGGTGGAGCCGAAGAAATAAAAAACTTGTTCGGTGGAGAAGATTCTTTGCTAGAGACTTTACTGTATGTTATATACAGTGAAGCATTAGACGCTGGTGATTTAGTACCTACAGCATTTAACGAAAAGGTGCCATGTGAGTGTAGTGAGCATCAGGGAGAGGAGCATGATATTCCAGTGCTTATGGGTACTGCCTTGACTATGAGAAACTTAATGTTTGTAGCTATGTCCGTAGGTATACATTGGCAGAAGAATGAGGGTAAGGAGCTTAAAAAACTGGAAGATTTATGGGGGATTAATTAATGGCACATGTTGAAAAGAAAGCCACTTGTATTTGTGGTGAAAGATATTGTATGACTTGTGAAGAACGGTGTCCTAAATGCTACGGTATACATATTCGGAGGAGTATATAATGTCAGACATGAACATAGCTGGATACTTAGCAGACATAGAAGAAGATGATGGGTATGAAAGAATGGACTTGGTTATGACTGTAGTTGAAAACATTGTTACAGATGTTTTAGACTGTATGAATACTGAGGACAAAGATAAATTGTATGCCTTAACAGCATTAGTTAATCGTTGTTCTGATTATGAATTAATGTCATTTCTTCCGAAGGACTTTAGCCGTTCTCCATATGACTTAGAGTATTGTGGAGAGTATAGAGTTGAAGGCTCAACAACAATTAATGTGTCAGACATGGTTAATCTAAATCAGGAGATTAAGTAATGAGAAGTGGAGATATGCAGGATTGGCAGAACGGATTTATTAATTCCAACAGAGGCCATTTCATATTGGCCCAAGCATTGGTAATTGCTATTAAAGAATTGGATAAAGTCGAGGGGGTGATGAAAGAAGAATCCAATATATCCGATATGCAATACCTGTTGGATAATTATTTTGATGTGTATCAACAGATACATAAAATGGACATAGGTTCAAAGACCAGCATAGCAGAACGGCAAATAGAATTGGGGAGAGATTAATGCAACACTCATGTTACGTATGTCACGGTGAAATAGACTTAGAGAAACTAGAGAATAATAAAGGCCCAAGAGAAGAACACTGGTCTTATGTCTGCCATAAGAAAATGAAAAATAATGACATTCAATATCGACACCTATGGCATGGTGTCCCTGGTATTACTAGGGCAGTCGGTGGTTTCGATAGTTTCGGATTTACTGGATATGCTTTAACTCTTGAGGATGCTAAGAGGAGAGCAGAATATTATATTAATAATAATCCATATGCTGCTCCTGAAGTTAAGGCAGGAGAAAAGGCTGTACTGGATGCAGTAAAACTTGAGGAGAAATTAAACTTTGAACCCTACTACTAAAGCACCAGCATTGGATGTATTGATTTCTAAACTAGCGGGTAAGAGTAGAGAATTACAGATGGCAGAGAAATTATGTATGCTCTGTCATGGGGATGCAAGTAAGTTTAATGACTTTCTATCCCTTAAAGAGTATACAATTTCTGGAGCCTGTCAGACTTGCCAAGACAATATTTTTGGGAGTGCAAAGTAATGGATAAGAGAGACAAGACTAATATGGTAATGGCTACTATTAAGTGGGTAAACGATACCTTTACTCCTTTCGGATTAAAGCCTATTGAAGATTTACCTGAGGCTATCCCTGGACAGGGAAACGCTTGTGTTATTGCTAAGGTAATTAAAGATGGGTTGCCTGATTTAGATAACGTTCATGTAGGTGTAACAAGTGTTGATTTAAATGCTCCTAATGGTAGGGACATTACCAATCCCATGCTTTATGAGGCTTTAGACTATCAGGGTACTGCATATAATGAATATGCAAAGAATGATATTTTAGAAGTACCTGAAGAAGTAGGGGATTTTATTAGGCATTTTGATGCTGGAAGTTTCCCAGAACTTATAGATGTAGAGAATACAATTGGTAGCATAGGAGAATGTGAGACTTTCCATACATATAAAATAGGCGATACATTTATGTGTCCTGTCTGTTTTGATACTAAGGATAATGATATTCAACAGTTGGACATAGTATATCAGAATACATCAGTAAAGGATATGCTTCAGGATAAAGCCAGAGAAGAAATGGAGCGGTTATATCCTGAGGTAAATACTGGTGACAATAGATATGTCCGTAATGTCATTAAAGAAGTGTGGGACTTGGATGGATTTAAGGAGCAAAGGCAACGTGAAATAGATGAAAATAGGGAAAAGTATTGGGCCGAAAGAGAAAAAGAAGCTCAAGCATGGGAGACAAAAAGACTAATGGAAGATAAAGAAGTATTTTAATGGTAGAAGAAATGATTGGGAAACTTTCACGCCAAGATTTAAGTGAATTAACTCGTAGCCTTTGTTATCGTATGTCATATACACAGGATAGAAATGAATACGAGACTATGCGATTAGTCTTACGGAAAGTAATGAACATACAAGATACATCCCGTGAAGAATGGAAAACTAAAGCAAGGCGTAATATCCTAGTCCGTAAATTGGTTAATGTATTGCCTAAGAAAGAGAGGGTATATTAATGGTTAATTGGATGCCAGTAGATATAGAAGAACTAGAGTTTATTGATGTGGAGTGTATGAATTGCACTATGCCTATCGGGGCGGTGGAAATAAATGAACCATATCCTGAAGTAATATGTCAGATGTGTGATTCATATACTACTGTAGAAGAAATAAAGAAACAAGATTGGTATAGGAGTTTATACGAATATGATTCCGATTGCTGATGCAGTCACACCAGATACATATGTAGGCATCCAAACATTAAGACAATATCTATTTGATGAAGTACATTATAAACTGTACCATCAAGGAAAAGGAAACTATGGGAGTCCAGCAAGAGCATTGAGAGGGTATGGATTTAAGAGTAAAAGAAAAGATAAACTACTTAAAGAAGTAACACAATACTTAAATACTGTAACTATAGTAGAGGTTGATTAAATGGAATACCTGTTCACTTGTCCATCATGTTGGAAGAATCATTCTAATGGTAAAGAAGATTGGGGGATGGGAGAAGAAAAAGTATGCAACAGGTGTATAAGAACATATACAATAGTAAGGAAACATATCAATAAAGTAAAGGAGGCTATGGAGTGGAGGACAAAGATAAATCAGTCAAGGAGGGATGTGTCCATTACTGGATAATAGAATCACCACCATATAATAGAAAAAACTTCCGTTCAAATTATGATTCTCTAGGCTCATGGAGTAAGGGAATATGTAAGAAATGTATGGAAGAAAGAATGTTTAATAACTCAAATAATACTAAGGAGATACCAATAGAACGTGAACAGGAACGTATTCGTAAGGAAGTGGAACAACAGGAAAGAGGTTTACAAGATGGATAAATGGAATGTGTATTTTAAGGCTTTTTCACAGCCACCTGTACCAGAATATCCTAAAGGGAGTTTAATGTCCTTAAACAGGCTTACAGAGCTATTCTGTGCATAGCTACAAACCAGTTTGACAATCGTTGTCCAGGCTTGCTATGATAGTGCAACGTTGTCCAGCGAGACAGCGAATATTTTTATAGGTGGTTTACTGCATGATTGACTTCACAGCAAAGGCTAAAGAGACTAAAGAAAATACAAAGGTTGTAAAAAAGGCAGGTAGGCCAGTAGGTAGTAAGAATAAAAAGGGAGTTAAAATGGTTACAGCAGAAAAGGATACTCATATAGATATGGGAGTATATGGGAGATTTAATGCGTCTGATATTGAGTTATTGCCTGGGAGTAAATTTCGTATTTTCGCTAGTGGTAATGTGGGCTTAACTAATGCACGATTTAAGGTTAAAGTAGGTGAAGAATATCTTATATTTGGCCCATGTAATGCTAGTTTCTTACAGGATAGAAACGACGAATGGCGTAAAGAAAATGACTCCACGAATAATCGTAGTGGATTAAAAGTGGAAGAATTGACTGGATATGAACTAGATAAAGACGGAAATAGTAACATAGAGACTATATTGGGAGATAAAAAGATTAAAGAATAGTATATCCTATAGGGAATATACAATTGGGGTCGGGAAGATAATACTTTCCGGCCCCTTTTTTTGTCTTTTTTTAACGTGACGAATGGAGATAAAATGCTATATATACTTAAAGAATATAATAAATATAATATTCCCTATATCCTATATATCCTATATATCCATTACACACAGAGGAAAAATGTGACATGATAATAATACTATATATACCCCACGCCTACGGTATATTTTTATCATGTAGAACTTTTAATGGTGTGTATTTTTATCATGTATACAAAGCAAGTACCTGTGGAATGGAATAGGAACTGGAATAGGAACTGGAATCGGAATGGAATTAGCCTTGATAATTAGCTGTGATAATAATATATAGGCTCAATATAATACCTATATAATACACTCCTTTATTTAATAGGTGTTGTTTTCTGCTACAAACCAATTTGCGCATCGGTGTCCACGCATGTTATGATTAATGCATATTAAGTGAGAGGAGTTAGACATTGATAGACTTTAGCAAGGCGAAAGAAATAGCCGAGGCGCAAGCCGAGCCTAAAAAGAAAGGCCGTCCAGCTGGTAGCAAAAACAAGGCGAAAGCAGTAACAGCCGAAAAAGAAACTGACTGCCCATACGTTGGCACATATGGACGCATACAAGGCGTTGTCGGTGTTCGCATGTTGGATAACGTGAAATATCGTATATTCAATAGTGGCAACATTGGACTAGTCAATTTGAGAGTCGAGTTTACAATGGCAGACGGTAGCACATTAGTTGCTGGGCCTGCTAGTCCGACTTTCTTAATTGACCGTGATGATGCGTGGCGCAAGGAAACTGGAAAGTCTAATAATCGTTCTGCCTTGCACGTATCAGAATTGCCTAATTGGTCTGATGATGAATCAGCCAATTGGGAAATAATTACCGCTCAACTAGGAGACAAAAAAGTTAGCGAGTAATTTCCAGCGTGGTAGATGGGAGGGACGCCTCCCATTTATCACCTCTAATTTTTATCATGTATACATTTGGGAGTGGAAGCGGAATGGGAATGGAATGGGAATGGAATTAGCGGTGATAATTAGAGTAGATAATTAGCCTTGATAAATCCCTATGCCTTAGATTAGGCCGTACCAGTATCGGGCGCAATGAAAATATGTACTCTATTTATGCTACAAACCAATTTGCGTATCGTTGTCCAACCATGCTATTATAAATACATATTAAGTGAGAGGTACAAGCTAATGCGCTCGACTGATACATCGGTCTTAACTAACCTAACTAAAGTCAAGGTTAGGTGCAACGGTTGCAACCGTCATATGTTTTTGGGTAGTAAGACTAATGACCATTTACTAAGTGATGTTATTCCTAATTACCAATATTGCGCTCGTACAATGCAATTCTCAACATGGTCAAATTTAGCGGTACCGCATAATCTAATCTCAATTCCGGTAGGTGAATAAATGGTCTGCGAAAATTGTGGCGATAAATTAGGCGAAGGTAGAATAGCCTATAAATACTTTCCGAGGCGTGAAGGCAGAATTGATAGATTTGCCATAGCAGAAATATACTGCAAACCATGCCTTGACTATGTGAAAGACATGGAAAGCCCAAAGCGATTGCCGAAACGACTAGCTTGCAAATTTCGACCTACATTAATCGAGGTGAATTAACATGGCTGAACTAACATGGTTTACACAATCAACTGGTAACGTAGCATTTACCCTATCCGATATTGACCAGATAGACGTATCATCCGAGTTTAGTGAGTTAGTCTATGGCTTAATTGAAAACGCCAATGCGCCAGACTTTCGACGTTCACAACGTGAGCTGGAGACTGCTGAAATGTATCAGTCAGATATTGACCGAGTGACTGTCGAAATGCAAAAACAGGCTAAGGTGATAGATGAACAGAAAAAGTTAATCGTATCATTAAAAGCTGAGATGAACGTTTATAAGGAGCAACTAGAAATTGAAACAGATTTACTAATGAACGGTGAAACGCCAATTCTACCACTGGCGTTACCCTAAATATTGAGGGGATTTTTATCCCCTCTAGGTTTTATCATGTATACAGGCTGGACGCTTACGCCACACACCACACAATATTCCCAGGTGGGGGGTAGGGGGTGGCCCCCCCTGGTTGTGGGAATTCTGGATGGTACCTAGCCCTATATAAACTATGTTAAGGTACCTCGAAAAAAATCTGGAAAAAATTTTTTAGGAAATTCCCCTATATACATAAAGAATGTTAGGTTGATATACGTGCGAAATAGCAGAACATTAAGATAGTTTGATAGTATAATAGAGTATTAGCTATAAAGAAATAACTTTAAATAATAGGAGATAATTAAATAATAAGATGTTAGATAATCAACAAATAAAGGAAATAATTCATAAATTAAAAGATTATTATCCAGGGCGGGCTGAAGAAGCTGCTCAGTTATTAATTGAAGATTATGGAATGTCTTTAGATATGGCTAGTTCAATAATGTATGTCGTTAGATTATTAGTACAAAATGAGTCTTGGTATAATTGGCCTGCTTATAATGTACAACATCAACCATTTTGGTTGAACTAATTATGGAACAAGGAGTATAATAACTATAGAATAGATAAGGAGGAAGCTAATGAGGGAAATAATGCAGGAAGGAAAAAACTGGCATGTCAGAAGTACAGGAAAACATAGTAGTGTTTTAGAATGTAAAGATGGTGTCTTTGACAATGTTTCAGCTAATCCAATAGAGGGGGCTAATAAAACATATGAATGTCCTAGAGGCCATAATTTCAAAACGGATACACCAATTGTCATCGCTGTTGATAATGACCCAGACTATAATTCTGGGCCTATATGCTCATACTGTTATGTTGATTGGTTCAGAGTAAACCTAAATGCTAAAGAGGGAAATGGCCCATGAAAAATACATGGCTCAAATGTAGACAGTGCGGATGCAAAATCCACCGTAAGACACATCAAGGTGGACAGTACTGTGTACAATGCGCCATTAAATTAGAGAAGAAGAAGGTAAAAGAAAATGTCAAAACCAGATAGAATGAGATTAATATTAAATGACTATGGAAGCAAGACTCTTCCCGATATATACGATAATTCTTTATTAGGTATATATCACAATAACCAAAACATGTTTCCAGTATATTCCTATCTGAAATTAGTGGAAGTACATATGAGAGCATCTAATTCACCAGAGGAAGAGTCCGTTAATTTCGTAGAAGCAAAAATCGTAAGCAATCCAGATTTTATAGTAGTAGATGATACGGGCGTATAATAAAGGAGGGACTTAGAATGGACAACGCACAGATACACAAACAAATACTTTACCCAGTGACTAGGGTTAGGGCTGCTGATTCAGGAGGTTCTGGAGTTGTAATATACTCTGAACCAGACCCTAAAGACCCAGAGAAATATATTAACATTGCTTTAACTTGTCAGCACGTTGTTGATAAGAACATTAAAGTAAAAGATGAATTCGATACAGTCTTGAAGCGGGACGTAAAACGTGACGTAACAGATGAAGTAACTATCGAAGTATTCGACTATGAAGGTTCTAGTATAGTATCAGCTAATTCAATGCAGGGACAAATCTTGGCATACGATAAACACCATGATTTGGCTGCGGTTAAATTAAACAATACTAGGAAAATGGAGCATGTTGCAAAAGTTATCCCACAGGACGCAATACCCTGTCTAAGGATAGCAGACCCAGTATGGGTATGTGGATGTTCTCTATTGCATGACCCATTCCCGAATGCTGGTACAATTACATACCTAAGGGAAATGATTGAGCAGAAAGCTTATATCATGCAAAACGCGCCATCCATATTTGGCAACTCTGGAGGTGGATTATTCCACGGTACAGAAGGTTGGTTACTTGGTTTAACCTCAAGAGTAACAGTAACACAATTAGGATTTGGTGTTGACGTACAATCATGGATGGGCTTTTCAACCCACCCAGACAGGCTATATGAATTCTTTGAGCATCAAGAACTTCAGTTCCTTTATGACGATAAGGACGATTATTACTCTGCTATGAAACGCCGTGCTGATAGAAGAAGGGACGCTCTACGTAGTATAATGATAGAAGGGCAAGGGCTTCAACCTGAATCGGCTGATACGCCCCCGCCAGAAGAATTCGTAGTTTAATATAAATTGGTGATAGAGGTATTGAATGACTTCAACTAGAGACATGGCTATAAAGATTTTCCAAAACCTTATCAAAGACCCGTATTATCAAAAAAGCGGAGCAAAGACGAGGGAAGAGGTGGTCTGGTTAGAAGCCCAGCAAAGGGCTAGGCAAGCCCATAATAATGAACTTGCGTTGTCTATGGCTGCTTCAGATGATGAATTTGGAGCAGTCAAGTCCTTTGCTGCCTTTATCGCTAAAGCTGGATATGACGCTAAAAAAATCGAGATGGGAGAAGTAAGGTCTAATGCTGCTGGTCACCTCATTCGTGTGGATGCAGACGGTAATGAAATTGAAAGTGATTTTACCCCGCAACCGCAAGTCCAAAGAGGTAAACCAGTAGAAAACCTTTCACAAGCTGAAGTGTTGAAAGAGATGGCTGCTGCAAATGCTAAATCTAGAGATGACTCTGAAGAGGACATTAAGAATTATCGAAGAGAATTAGCATCACAATTAGGTATTCGTAAAACTCAAAGCAATAAATCTATTTCGTCATTAGCTGCAACACCGATTATCCCAGATACGAAAACTGGGAAAAGCATTACTATTGGTAAAACACAATTACCTGATGGTGCAAGTCTTTATACCCCTAAAGATGAATCAAACAAACCATTAACTTACTTAGATGAAAATGGTAATCCTGAACTTGATGCAGATGGGAAAGAGATTCCAGTTGTATTTGAAGTTCCTTTTATTAATACGATTAGTACAAAAGGCCATAAACGGTATAAACTTGATTCTCATATAAATAAACTATCGAACAATGTTGAGGCTGTTATGGCTAGTATTAGGAATTGGCAAGGAACTGCTGATACACATCCGATGTTATTACAAGCTTCTGATAATATAGGAAGTCAGGAATGGGAATCCTTTAACCATTATATCGAGGATATTGTAGGCCGTGATTCAATAGACCCTAATACAGAAGAAGCGATTTCTAAACTTAATTCAGCTATGTTAAGATTTAATCAAATCACTGAATTGAAGGGTAAGCAAAGAGTTCGGGATGAAAAAACAGGTAGGGATATAACTAGGCAATCTACCTCAGATGAATATATCCAAAATATGAAAGACGCTCTTTTAGCATATAACGGGGCTATCGCAAATCTAGAAACAGCTTATCAAAATAATGATGCTTTAGATGTAGAGAGTGGGGATTTAGCTGTTAGTCGAAAGCAGACTTTTACACCTACTCAATCTGTTGAATTGATGCGTTTATGGTATATCCAACAATATGCAAAAAGCCAAAATATGTTTTATGAGGATGGAAGTGCTATTACGCCCTATTCCGATTTCCTTACCCGCTTCCGCTTTGCCCCAGAAGAATATATGATTGATAAGGATACTGGACTAGTAAAATCTACTGGACAAGAACCTGATGAACATCAACAAGCTGACCATAACAAAGTAGAAACTTCTACTGGAAAGAATGTTCTAGCAGGGACGCATTGGGATAACAAAGAGAATGTATTAGGATTATTCAATTCTATCCAACAAGAAGTATTGGATGGGTTGAAGGATTCTACCACCCCCAATTCAGCTTTGCTATATAAAAATATGCAATTAGCTGCTAACGCTTGGGCACCTACTGGAGTAACTCTAAAGAGCAGTCCTCGTAAACCGAAAGGGCTTGGAGGGAAAAGTGAATTTGTCCATAGTTTAGAAGGTGTTGTAAAAAAGAGAAATGAGAAACGTACAAACGCTAAAACAGAGTTTAAAGAGGCTTCTCCAGCCCGTCAACAGAAAAAAGCTGACCAAGCTGAAGTTGTTAGGGCTAAGTATACCCAAGTCTTCAATAGGATAAAACAAGCTGAAGCAAAGTCTCCTGAAGATTTAGGAATCATTCCTAGTGACAATTCAACGTCTTTAGAACCAGCTGAATTAGAATGGGCATTAAAGAATGATGAACGGCAAGAAGAGGTAGATGCTGCTGGTGGTGTTGAAGAGTTTATGAATGGGATACGGAAAGAATTTATGTCATCACCTGGCGAAGGTTTAGATGATGGAAACCATCCTGTTTATGAATTAGTAGATGCAATGGGCCTTCCATTGAACTTATCCTTACATAATCGCTTAAATGGGATTTATACTAGAAATATTGCTGAGGGGAGAGAGTTACCAGAACCTGAGGAAGTAGAGATGTATACCACCTCTGCTTTACCTGCTATTAAGAATCGTCTAGAAAAAATTCGGAAGGCTCCTGAGCTACAGAATTTTCATGTTGCTGCGGAACAAGTTTCTAATGCAATAGATAATCTACCAGCCCTTGGTCAGAATCCAGAAGGGTTATTAAACGAAAATATTACAAGCCGTTTATTTACCGACAATCCTGACCAGAACGAATTGATACGTAATGCTATTCAAGGGGCACGATATTTGGATAACATGAGAGTTCATGTGGATAAAGACGGTAAGGAAATTAAAAAATCCATAAACTTTAGATTTATGATAGAAAAAGCTACAGGTGAAAAAGAACCTGAAGTAGATAAGGATGGAAATGAAACTGGTAGGATGGTATCAGTACGTAAAAATGTTAGGCATGAATTTAAGAAAGAGTTAGACTTTCCTGATATTAGTTCTTTATTGAATGATTGGTATTTACCTCTTATGGATGTAGTTGAAGGGCCAGCGATTGCAAACCACATTGAAAGTTTACAAGAAAAGGTTTCTGATTGGAGGGAAAATTTCAAGCTTCAAATTCCTAAGGTTGACGCACCAGAAGAAGACTCTGATGAAGAATCTATGGAGGAAAAAGTTTATAATGAGTATTCAGATGATAACGAAAATATCTTAAATGAATATGATGATGAATTGGCTCCTCAAGATGAAGCATCGTTTGAAGAAGATGAAATGGAGAATGAACAGATTCGTGAAAATATGCGAGAACTGTATCAGCAAATTGAAGCCCTTCCTGATGATAGTGAATTAAAAAATGATGTGTTGGGAGCAAGCCCTGCTTTAGTAAATAATAAAGGGATGATAGAATGGAAAGCCTCTAATTTTAGAGCTAGTAGTGAAGAGTCCTTACAGGAGCTAGAACGTTTACTGAATGATGTTGCATTAGATGATATTTCTATGGATTGGAAAGGTATTGCTAAAGGTGTGTCCCATAGAGGCTCTGCACCGAAATTAACTATCAAAGCTTTTGATGCAGCTGCTCCAGAATATCTAAAGAAGATGTTACAGGATGAAGGAGTTGACCCAGAATTAGCAGAGCAACAAGCTTCTGAAATGTTGGCTGCGTTAGAAGACTTTGCTCCAGGGACTTCTCTTACCTATAAAGAAATTATTAATAAAGCCAGAAAAACTTCTCCCGCAGAAGTACACTTAGATGAGTTTCTAGAAAAAACTTATGGGCCTTTAGCAAGAGAAGCATATGAAGGAAATGTAGGTCAGTTTGATTTAGGTGATGGAGACTATACTGATGAATTAGAACCATTATCTGAAGATGCTAGTCCTGAAGATAAAGCAGATTTCCGTAAAATTACTGCGACTCGATTAGAGTCAATCAATACTTCTGAAGCCATACGCATTTTAACAGAGGTTGGAAATCAGGGTGGTGGTACTACATATACTAGAAGAGAGGCTGAAGAAATTGGCCCGATGATGTTACCCGCCTTGAGACAAATTGCTGAGTTAAGAAATGAACCTAAATGGGATATTGATGGGTATTTGGGGTATCCTAAAGATACTTTTATAGATGATGATACTGGTGAAAAAACTCCAAATGAAGTTAAAACTTTTGAAAACGCAGTTAAAGAAATGCTTGTCCAGCAAACTGGAACTGGGAAGACTAGAAGAGAAAGAAGTGAAATTAATAAATTAGTTCCTATCTTTGCAAAGCAATTGCTTCGTGATTTCACTACTCCGCACAGTGAGGATGAAGTTGAAATGTTCCCTAATATGATACTTGAAGATAGGGGGGAAGATACAGTTGTACCTGATATTATGTTAGACCATATCACCCGCGCATTTAATCATCCTATCACTGGTTTAAAAAGCTTTAAACCTGTTGGTGCAAGTGGCTCTAAGCTATTTTCTAGCCAAGGGCTTGCAGGAAGTGGACTCTCAGGCACTGATTGGCTAATGCAGAACCAAGATGTAGCTGAGGCATGGAGAGGTATCTTCGGTAAAGACGTATTTGAAAGTTATCGAGGGCACCGTAGAATCCATAACTTTTTAAGAGATGTAGAAAAAATGCATCAAGAACGAGAAGAAGGGTCTTCCCCAATTCAGGTATTTTTTGGTGCAGATGGAAAACCTGTTCCTACTGCTTTGCAGATGCTGGCGAATGATTTATTTAATCTTCCAGGCTCTGTTGAAGAGTGGGAAGACGGTAGTAAAATTCCCGATAATATTATAGCTGAAGCAGGGATAGAAAAGACATGGGATAGAGATTTGATTAATCAGATTTTATTTAGTGCTAATATGCATGGTGTTCCAGACTATACAGGAATGCGTCGAACTTCCCGTGATATGAATGCTACTCAAACAGCACAACAGAATTACTATGCAGCTATAGCCAAGGCCGAAGACGAAGTTTTTGTGCCAATAAGAGATGCTCTTGGTGGATTGGGGAGTGGAAAGCCTGGGGAAGATGAAGCTGAATTTTTAGAGAGGGGTTTTAATTTCTATGATTCATTTAGAGAAAGATTTGAAGAGAAACTTGCAGAACAAGAATTTAATGGGGGATTTGGTTTACCGTTTGGGAAACACTCGCTCTTTGGGGTAGATGATTATGTAGGTAAATTAATATCCTCCCTACAAGAAGAAATTGATATGATTCCTGAAGAGTCAATATTTGCTACCTTAGTTCAGACACGGGACAGGATACCTAAGTCAGGCGGTTTAATAAGTGGTACAGAGGGCGCACTTCCAAAGATTATAAAGAATTTACGTTCAGTATTTAATGACGAATGGAGAGCATCATATAATACCAACTATTGGGAAACACAAAGAGGGAATGAAGCTTTATCTGAAACACAACGGAACGCTTTAGCAGATAAGTGGGGCGAGTATGTCATGCCCTTTGACACTTCCATAAAGTTAAATGCTTTAAGTTCCATGAATCGTGCTTTAAGCCTAAGAGGTTATAATAATCAATCAGAGTATGGGGAACTTGATGCTGATAAACAAGCCGAGCTTGATAAATTACGTCAGACTCTAAATGTATTTAAAGGACATATAGATACGATTAGCAGTTCTGATTTTGATATGGCTCAGTTAGAAAATTCTTTAGGAGGACTTAATGAATCCGCATTAAACACCTTCGATGATGCTGAAGCAGCTATTCCTGCATTCGCTAACATACATCAAATGGATGCTACTAGTGTAGGAAATGCTTGGACTTTATTCAATGAGAATTTTGTTGACCAAACTATTACTCAGCCTAGTGAAAACATTCCCCCGAATTTAATGGAGTATTTAAAGAGTCCTTATGAATTAGATGAAGCTGGACAACCTATTCAAGAAACTGATGAAAATGGGGAACCAGTAATGGAACCTGTGTTAGATGAAGAAGGGGAAGAAACTGAAAGGATGCAACCAGTGTATATATCTAAAACCAAGCGTGTGGATGATGATGCTACTGGTGACCCCGCTGATAAAGAGCATTATTTAAAGGGTGCAGACCAATTAACTAAGTGGGCTTATTCATCTCGTAAGTATGGTGAGTTTACTGAACCTATGGCAAAGATGAAAGAGCGAGAACAATTCCTCGTTGAGCGAGAAAAAGAAGTTGATGAAATCAATGCCAGAAATACTTTGAATGCAAAATTACAAAGAGGGACAGCAACTCCTGAAGAAGCCCAAGAGTATAAGGATGCTTATGAATTATCAGAGGGGGGTGATGTTGATGAGGAAAAAGCAGCGAATGCATATCAATTAGCACAATTACGCAAAGCACAAAGGAAACAAGCAAAAGCAGATGCTGTATTAGAAAATAACTCTAACCTATCTGAAGAATATGAAGGATATACAGAAGAACCTGTAGGCCAAGGCCCACGGATAAAAACCCATGCAGATTTATTAGAGCATTTATCTTCCCACCCAACCTTTAAGATGAGACAGGCAGACCATCCTGAATATAATGCAGATATGAAACCTCGTCTAAGCCCTGATGCTTATGCACATTTAGAAGATGCTGGTTTAGTAACTGGAGATATTTCTTTAGGACAATCAGGTAAATATGAATGGACTGAGAATGGTCAGAACTTAATGAATAACTTACCTAAAGTTATTGGTGCTGGAGCATGGCAACAAGCAGGAATTATTCCTTTGAAGTGGGCAAAGACTATTGGGGAGACTGTAAAAGGTCAACAAGCCAATGGATTTTTCAATACCATTAATGCTCCTACTACTCCTCCCGCTCCAACGGATGGTGGGGAAGTAGAACCTTTACAGAACATGCTTCAGAAAATGGCTGTGGTAAAAGGACAAGGGCATGGCCTTGATTCGCTGAAAGCTAATAAAGAATCTACTGATGCAATGTATTCTTTGTTTAGTGATATATGGACAAAGAAAGAATTTATGGCTTGGGCACGGAAGCATGAGTTAGCCGAAGGTAGATTTGTCCATATGCCATTTGACCCGATAAGTGTTGCTGGTGCTGCTAGATTGGATATGAGAAATATCTTTCGTAGCCATCTTCAGGAATTTGAGATGCTAGAAGATGATGATGGTAATTTTGTCTATGGTACGGAAGACCATAATAATATGACTCCACGACATTCTACAGAGCGTGGCGGTCAAGTAGATGACTATGAACAGTTCCTGAGAATACTACTGGCTGGCGATAAGAGAATGGCTGAACAGATTGAGGATTCTACAAATATGGCAGAAGGGGTTGCACCTTATTTATCTCAGAAACAAGAAATCAATCAACGCTTTATATCCATGCTTCAAAATAATCTAGATAATGTAATGAATGACGAAAGGAATATGTATGGGGAACCCATGTTAAATATGGCTACTATTCCTGAGTTTATTTTTGCAACGCAGGTGCATAAACATTATCCACACACGCATATGAATCTATTACGAGGGACGATGGAAAAGTATGCTAAACAGCATGGATATGCTACTAGCATAACTGATAATGATGATAAAACACATACTATACGTATACATGCACCAATTGAAGGGGAATCTGAAGAAGAATTTGCCCAAAGAGTATCAGAAGAGAAGGAGAGGGGAGAAGGTATTCCTTTAAATATAGAGGACTATGCTGAACATTTGAAAGGATTACGTTCTAATCCAGTTAAAGGTTATCCAGATGGTAAACCATTTTATGATGAAGACAAAGGGTTTAATTTTCAGTTAATGGGACATGCTAGTAATAGGGAATTGCATCTGCCCATGTTTAGGGAATTGCATGGTATTCAACCACCCCCACTAGAAGAAACAATTACAGAGGAGGAAGGAGGCCCATCTGGGGAACAGATATTAACTGAACAAGAACAAATAGATGCTGACATGATTCCTGACCCGAATAAACCAATAGTCGAGGACGAAGTTCCTCCAGAAGGAGGAGTTCCACCTACTCCAGAAGAGCCAATATCTTCTGCTCCTAGGGGCTTATCTTTTAGAGAACAGAAAATTTCTGAGCATCTTCAAGCTAGAGGATTATCTGCTGAAGATGCGGAAGAATATATTTCTAATCTTGATGATAGTGAAGCTAAAAAAATCTTTGGTCAACATTTAGATGAGAGATTAAAGTCTACTCCTGACACGGCTCCTGCAATGGGCGATGATAAGCGTCAACAATATGAGCAAGAGATTCGGGAACATTCGCAAGAGATGCATGGTGCAGATGTTCATAGCCCAACTAAATTCTCTGATATGACCGATAAACAAATTACAGATGCTTTCCATCAATCTCATAAAGATGTATCTAATCATCGAGTAAAGGTTACTGCTGAAAGGAAGCAGAACTTTGCGAATGACGTTGTTACTCGCATTCCCCCATTGACAGGGAATGAAAACGCTGATATGATTATGGACAGAGCAAGAACGCTCATGTCTGAATATCTATATCATCGAGAGCTTTATGATAAGTCAGCACTTTCTCATTGGCAAGAACAAATGAGGAACATGCAAGCTTTGGCTGCTCAGAATGGTGTGGATTGGGAAACACAAATAGCTTCTGAGATGGAACAGTTTAATGGACAAGATGGAAATCCAATGTTTGGGTCACCTGAACATAAGGCTAACGTATTACAAATGAATCAAGCACAACAACAAAATGAGCAGCAACAAACTGAATATGATGCATCATTAGACGATAGGTTTAATGAAGCAGCCCAGCACGAAGATTATCGGCCTGGTGAATTCTTCAAGCCCATGACTCGTAATGATGGGTCTATGAGTTTTGTAGCGCACGATTATAACAGTCCGTTTAGAGGAATTGATACTAGTGCTGGCTCTAATTATGCATCTAATGACCCTAGAGTACAAGAACTGCTAGAGGGTGGAGACATAGAACAATTTGCGGATAGGGATGGAACACCAATGTCAGGATGGTATCATCCAGCTTCTGGAAGTGTGGTGCATCCACAAGTCTTTGATAAGTTGCGGAGAGAAGTTAAATCACTAAATAAAAATCCAGACATTGGAACTGGCCTATTCATTCCTGATGGTAGGCAATATACTAATTTGTATGACCCCGCACCTGATGAAGAAATTCCAGCCCACCATTCACTTGGTGAGGGAAGCTTCTGGATGGGTGCTGATGGGAACTTAGTAAGATTGGATAGGGACGCTGAAGAATTTGCTTCACATCCATTCAATGCTCAACATGACCACTCCCCTCATAAAGTTGTAAGTGATTGGCATACTAGGAATATTAAGAATCAAGTACAACAAGAGGGAGTAGAGAAGTATAATAAACGTGCTGCTCCTATAAGCACACCTAAATCTGATAGGGCACAACAAGCTTTGACACAAAGTCAAACACCGCCTCAACAGTCAGGGTCTGCATTAGATAGATTTGCACAAAGACAAGAGGGCTTACCTCAACAGCCTAGTTATAACCCAAGAGACTATATGTCTAATAAAGAGAATGCTAAACAAGATTGGTATGAATTGGCAGACCAATTGAAAATAGCACCAGTGTCTAGGTTCGCAAGAATGTTGTGGCCTGAAAGTCCAGTAGACAAATACCATACTCAACAGATACAAGCTTATCAGCAAGAGAATGCAGTAAATGAGTTGTATCAGAAGATACGAGGTGGTTACTATGGAGTAGATTATATCAATGCTCCTGAAGAGGCGCAGAAGATTAATCCATTAGCTCCTGCTGCTAAAAAGTTTTATGGGTCAGGAGCAGCAGCTAGGCAAAGAGCGGAGGCTGAAAATCAACAACAACAACAACCAGTAGGGCAACAACAACCAGTAGGGTTTGAAACCCCTCCTCAGGGACAAGCCCCACAAGATAGGTCTATACCAGTGGGAAATCAATCATTAAATCTCCCAAAACCTTGGGAAGAAACTAATGAATAATAGAGTATAATATATTAGGTGATAATATGTCTTTACTAGATACACTACAACAATATTGGCTTTCTAAAATTCCTAATACAGGACAAGCTTTTTCTTCACGGGAACCAGATGAAGATGAGATAACTCATCTTTATGAAAAGGATGAAGAACAATTGGAAAAAGGTAAACGTGGGAAGCTGTATTGGAATGACCCATACGCAATGGCAACTGCTGTTGCTCAACGAGCGCATGGTTATGAAGAAGGTGATAGGCGTGAAAGTGGAGAAGCTCCTCCTTGGGGTAGGGGAGACTTTGCCCGTGGTGGAGAAGGAGCAAGTGTAAGAGATAAAATTGCTGCTGCTATTAAGCGGGAGAAGGGTAAAGGGAAAAAGAAAGGGGTTAATAAGATGTTGCTTAAAGATAAGCCCGTTGACATGGAAAAACTTAGTCCTGGCTTAGAACAACTTATTGCTTTTGGGGCTGGTTGGGCATTAAGTGGTGACTTAGTTAATAAAGACGTTCCCGCTAATTTAGTAAGAGAATGGGAACGTGCTGTACAAAATCAAGCTGATGATAATGAACGCCGTAAATTGGAACGAAAGATACGTAGTAAGTTGCGTAAGTCAGATGATAGTCCTTTAGAGGCATTAAATGCCCATTTTGTAGAGAAAGACCATGCTCCTGTTCCTCCTAGAGTAGGATTGATGTGGGATGCGGTAAAGCATCGTTGGACTCGTCCAGAGAGAATAGGCCGTACTGTTTGGGAATTGTCTGGACATAAGAGAATACGTGGTACTGGTACTGGTGTACATGAAAGAAGTACTAAAACAGGTGGTTCTGGTGGACGAGGCGCAGGGTCAGCTACTGCTGGACGAAGATTTAGGAGTACTGGGGATGCTGGCAAACTTAATGTCCATGATGGTGGAAAGAAGATTGGGAGTAAGGGTGAGCAGAAACATCCAGCGTTGAGAGGATTAAAAGCCTTTAGGAAAAATCCTGAAGGGCAAAAGAAAAAGAAGAAGAAGGAGTAAATTATGCCTAGAAAGAAGAAAGTTGAAGTAGAAGAACAATCTGTGGTGGGAAAACCTTTGCTAGAAGTGTTTGCCGAACCTGAAGTTAAAATAGAAAAAGATGTGCGTCCGAGAAGACATATGGTATTTATTACGAAAGCTGTAGATTTTCCTGAATTACAGGTTACAGGCTCTCAAAAGGTAGGTACAGTGTCATATTGGGAGTCCACAGACGATATAACATATGATTATGAGTTAGGTTTCCAAGTATACATGGATAACTTTGTGGGGCGTGATATAGAGGTTGGAGACAATGAATGGGTACAAAGAATTAATACTAGAACTTGGGTAGAAAACTTGTGTAATGCAAGATTAATTGATGGATATTCGGCCTCAAAGGTGCGTAGTTTCTATGAAAATGACTGACTTTTTGGATAAAAGTACTAGGTTTGAGGCAAAAACAGGTACAGTTTTTAACCTAAATAATGAGCAAAAAGAGACTGAATTGACCGCTAAAATAGGTATTTTAGAGGAAAAGATAGGGGTTTTAGAGCGTATTAGGGATGAAAAAGACCTGATAGACGCTCAACTCCTAACACAACAAGAATTGAATACTAAACACTTTAATTCTATTGAATTATTGAATAAACAAGTATCTGATTTAACAGCAGAATTACAGGATAAACAGAGAGTTTTGGGTACTTTTGATGAATTAAAGCAAGATAATGTGCGTTTAGCCACAGAAAATGGGGAAGCGGTACACACACTGTCTAACTTACGTATGGACTTACTAGTGAAGGATAAAGAGTTAAATGAACTACGGTTAAATAACGCTAGTTTAGACAATGCTACTAGGTCATTGACGTATGCAGCTAATCAAAAAGAGAGCTTATTACAAGAATTAACAAAAGCTTTAGAAGAATTAACACATCAGCATGAGGGACTAACATCCTCCTCTAATGCGTTAGCACGGGAGCATAAGGAATTACAAGATAGGCATACCACTCTGGATAAAGAGAACCTTTTAAAGACTCAAGAATTGATTTTAGCTCAAAGACATATGGGTGATGCAGAAAAACATGAGCGGGAAGCCTTATCAGCTAGAGAAAAAGCAGTAGAGGGAAGGATACGAAATACCTTCCAAGACCAAATAGATGAATTGAATCAGGATATAAAGGATTTAGTTACTTTAAACAATTATTACAAACAGGAATTGCGTAAACCTAATCGTTCTTCTATTGGGGCTATCGCTAAACAGGAGGCATTTAAATTGCCACTTGCATCTAATGCAATAAACTATCGAAAAAATAATTTAGGTACTGGAGCAGTTACCTTACCTAGATTTCAAAAGAAGGAGATTAGCCCATGACTACGAAACCGTGGCGACAAGAAATAGAAATTCTTCAAAGTTATAGTAAGCATAAGGCATTTACCTATACAACGACTTCCGCTGATTCGGAAACTGCTGTAGACCTTGGATTGGCTATGGAAGAAGTGAATAAGGTATCCTTTGTAGTAGAGTTGGCTGACGCTTATGTGGAGTTCGATGGGGATGCTTCTACAGCTACCATGCTTATTCCTCAAGATGAGGGTTATTTCGATGATGCAATTTACATTGCTGACAAAATTACAATCAAAAGGGCTGGTACTACGAATGCAAGGATTCGGGGTATAGCCTGGGGAAGATAACATGCCACATTTTATGAAACGTGGACGCAAATTTGGTTTAACGTCTGCTAGTATTGATACTAATGATTTTAAAGCAACAGCTATAGATTTAGATTTAGCTTCTGGGACTGCTACAGATGATGCATTTCCCACAGCAAAAGCTGTTAAAGATTATGTAGATGCTCAAAATACTGTAACTGGTATGACCGATACCACTATTACAAGTGTCGGGGATAATAATCATTTACAATATGATAGTGGGACAAGTAAATGGGTGAATAGGGCATTTATTGATTTTGATAAACTATCATCAGAACCAGCTTCACCTGACGTAGAAGAAGGCAGACTATATGTTAAGCAAGTAGATGGGAGCAATAATGCATTAGCGGTAAAAATTAAAAAAGCTACTTCGGTAGTGGAAGTAGAGCTAACTTCTCCAGGCGCAATATGTGGAGAATGCGGGAGTAAAGACGGAGCAAAAGACCCCACTTTTAATTTCCAAACAGGTACAATAATAGTAGAACTATATTGTGGGCATACATATGAAATGGAGATTCCCGCTTGGAGGAGGATATAAATAATGGCAATTAAGTATTTAGCTGGTAATAGACTTACTGGAACAAATAGTGAGAGGACTAATCTAGCTTCTAGCGTAACTGATTATTTAAATGATGGTACTCTCTTTTTAGAGCTAGGTACTAATGACATGTATAAGTGGGATAAGACTGCTGATGCGTGGGAATTGGTTACAGGTAATGCAGCAGCAGAAAATTTCTCTAATAAAACTTTTACAGACCATATCACAGTTTCTGAAATATCTGCCCCTTCCACTCCTTCTAGTGGAAAGTTTGCTGTTTATGCGAAATCAGACAGTAAGCTTTATGGAAAGAGTGATGGTGGTGTTGAGTATGACCTTACTGTAGGTACTGGTGCTACTTCTTTAGGTGGGCTTTCTGATGTAACTCTTGGCGGTGTTACATTAGCTGCTGGACACGTTCTTGTGTATGATGGTTCCTCCCTTTTTCTAAATAAGCTCTTAGCTGGAGCTTCTGGAACCACCCTTACATGGAACGCATCAGCTGAATTAGGCATTACAGCCTTGACAGCTTTAACTGATTTAGATGTAGCTTCAGCTGGTAACATAACCATTCTGGATACAGTAGGAGCAAATACTCTAACTGTTGGTGCTTCCTCTAGTACAGTAGTAATTCCTGGTAATTTGACAGTTTCAGGAACTACTACAACGATTAACACTACTACTCTTTCTATTGAAGACCCCCTTATGCTTCTATCCAACGGAGCTTCAGGAAGTGCCTCAGTAGATGCTGGTTTTGTTGTAGAGCGGGGGAGTGACCAAAATGTTGGAGTGCTTTGGGATGAATCAGCAAACCAATTTGCAATGGTTAATACTGATGATACTGGTACAACAGCTGGAAACGTTACTATTGCTAGTTATGCTCCTCTAAAGGCAGCAGCCATTGATGGTGCTGCTGGTACCTTTACAGGACTATTAACCACACAAAGTAGACTTCTTATAGATAAAGCCAATTCAAACTTATCATTATCCGCAGATGGGCAATTATTGCATATAGATGCCCTTACCTTTACAGATGGGGCAACATCTGCTTCAGGTACTGCTTCTCAGAATTATGCATCAGCGAATTTAGATGTGATTACGTTAGCAGCTACTAACTCTAGTGTAACTACTACTAGGGCTGCTACCCTTAATATAGCTGGTGCCCCTGCTGCTGGCACAAATATGACCCTTACAAATTCCTATGCTCTATATGTAGCTGGTGGAGCCACACATTTGGCTGGTGCGGTTACTGCTGGTGCAGCCGTGACAGTTACTGGCACACTTGCTGCCTCCGCTGCTGCTACGGTAGGAACTACTTTAACAGTTACAGGAGCAGCTACCTTTAATGGTGCTGTGACTTTAGGGGATGCAGCTGGAGATGATATAACGGTTACAGGAAATGTAGCTTCTCATCTAGTACCTAAGACTGATGGGACATACGATTTAGGGTCAAGTACTGGCCCGAAAGAATGGAGAGATTTATATCTAACTGGTACAGCTAATATAGATGCTATTGCTGCTACTACCTTAACAAATCCTAGTGTTATGGGTACTCTGAGTATGTTAGAAGATGCCACTATCATTTTTGAGGGGGCTACAGATAATAGTAATGAAACTACTTTGACTGTAGTTGACCCAACTGGTGATAGGGTGGTTTCCTTACCAGATGCAACAGATACTCTGGTAGGAAAGGCTACTACGGATATACTAACTAATAAAACTTTAACAGCCCCTAAAATTGCTAATGCTGGATTTATTGCTGATGCAAATGGTAATGAAGAAGTCATCTTTACTACTACTGGGTCAGCCGTAAATGAACTGACTGTAGCAAACGCAGCTACTGGAGGAAGCCCTGTAATAGCTGCTACGGGAGGAGATACAAATGTGGGCCTAACTTTACAAGGTAAAGGAACTGGCGCATCAGCAATAGTTGCTGGAGGGGCTACTGGAGCATGTATTGAGTTCAATACTAAGTATACTGGTGGAAACCCATCTGGAGATGAATCAGCTAGATTGTATCTTAAAGAGGTGGATGCGAATAACAATGCCCTAGCGGTGAGAATCTTCAAAGCCAATGCTTATCAGGAAGTAGAGATAACGTCACCTAAGGCGATTTGCGGGGAGTGCGGAAGTAAAGATGGAGCTAAAGACCCGACATATGACTTTGCCCGTTCTATGATGACTGTAGAGCTTTGGTGTGGACATTCTTATGAGGTTCCAATGACAGGTTGGAATATGGTGAGTTAAAATGGCAGTAACAAGATATTCTGGTGACCGTCTAATAGGGCTGGAGGCAGATACAAAACCAACATTAGCAAATACAGCTGTTGAAAAAGGAACTACGTTTCTTGAATATGATACAAATAAATTATTTCAATGGGATGGAGATTCATGGGAACAGATAGTAGCAGCTAGTGGTTCTGGAGCATCTGAATCTTTTGCCATAGCAATGGCAGTTGCATTATAAGGAGTAATAATGGCTACAGAATTTAAACGCTTTACAATGGCAGATGTGCCTACAACTGCATTGCCTAATACAACTAATGCTAATAGTGATTTATATCAAGCAGGAGCTAATACAGACACCGTAATAATCGGTTTGCTTCTAACAAATAAACTTGGGGCTAGTATAGTAGCCGATGTTTTGATTGAAAGTCAACATGCTGACTATGGAGAATCTGTATATTTAGTGAAGGGCGCACAAATTCCTGTCGGGAGCGCATTAGAAGTGATTTCTGGGAAAGTAGTTGTATCCAATACAACTAGTTCGGCAAGTAATGGAGATATAGTTCAAGTTAGATGTGATACGGCTAGTGCCTTAGATGTAACATTAAGCGTTTTGGAGAACACACCGTAATGCCATATATAGGTAAAGAACCTGAACATGGAAATTATCAACGGCTAGATACCATTGTTAGTGGGTTTGATGGGAATACAGCTACGTTTAATCTTACGGCTGATGGTGTAGAAGTATATCCTACAAGTCCTGTTACAATGATTATATCTTTGGGCGGGGTAATTCAAGAACCAAATACTGCTTATACAGTATCGGGAAGTAAAATAACCTTTACTACAAATCCAGCAAGTGGCACAACCTTCTGGGGTGTGTCACTAGGAGATACATTGGATATAGGCACACCATCAGATAAATCTGTAACAAGTGCGAAATTAGCAACCACTAGTTTTTCGTTCTTTATGTCATAGGAGTAAGATATGGCTGAAACATATAAGAAATTATCGCAAGGGCAAGTAGCTGCTAGTACAGCTGCCATACATACAGGGATTTCTACTGGAACGACTATTATTCGCCATATTAGATTGGTAAATAATCATAGTGCCACCGTTCCAGTTGAATTGTATCACGATGGAACAGGAGCAACTAATAAAATTCTCCCTGCATTGAATATAGCAGCTGGAGGATGGGCAGAATTTGATGGCGTTATAATAATGGAAGCTAGTGATACGTTACAAGCTAATGATGGAAGTAATGGGGGCAATAAAGTGACTTACACAGTTTATGGTTTGGAGTTAACATAATGAGTTGGAATTCATATAA
>VTLG01010914.1_pt1 | contig 96428 bp, 137 predicted proteins | sample 4694571 | NCBI WGS metagenome assembly VTLG01 (sample SAMN12604809, study PRJNA352737) | marine metagenome | biome: ENVO:00000447; feature: ENVO:00000209|ENVO:00000569|ENVO:01000036; material: ENVO:00002151; isolation source: viral sequences binned using virsorter ... | reverse complement strand
TGGTTAAACAGGGATTAACATTTGCCTTTAGTGCTGGAGATATTCTACAAGTTAAAAGGCAAGATGGAGCAACTGACCTAAACAATGCACAGGCGATTCTGTGGGTTCAATACTCTCTATGAGGTGATTAAATGGAATGGGATGAATTAAGAGGAATTAGGCAAGGACTAATGAAAGAAATGGATATACATCAATTGTCCATTGTTTATAATAGTTTAACTGATACACAGAAAACAGCCCTACAACAATACAGGCAAGATTTACTAGACTTGCCACAAAACTATGATACTCCACAGGAAGCGTATGATAACATACCTGATAAACCTGAGTGGATGGTGAACTAAAATGGCACTAGAACTAGATTATGAACATGAACAATTAGGGGTAACACTCCCCAATGTATATGCAAAGATTGTGAGAGCAGACTTTGATAATACGGAAAACGATGAAGGAGTTACTGTGCGTTATACAATCAAACTCTACAAGAACGAAAGCGCAAAAGAAAGCGGAGAAACGCCCTTTGGTGGTAATAGTTATACAACCACACTAAACATTGGTAATGCTAAGACACAGTATAATTTACTGAAACAATGTTACCTCCATTTGAAAACAATGGATGGTTTTACCGACGCAATTGATAGTTGATTAAAGAACAACGGTAAAGTAACGGTTCTGAGAGTATATAAACCACCCAAAGTCTGTGGCTAATATTTTAGACCATCAAACCGATTCTGAGCCGTTTCGACCCTCGGTAGTGGTCTGGTAGTTTCGCCCTACTGAACGCCATTGAGCGTGTCGTGAGGGGGTCGTATGGGCCGATTCGGGGCCGTCCTGAATGGAGAAGGCCGAGAATAATTGCTTCTGTCGAATCAATTTTTAATTCTACAGAACAAATGGATTTTATGATAGAATAAAATAAGCAAAGGAAAAAAATCAAAAAAATTTAGACTTGACTATGCAGAAAGGTAGTCTTTTCTGACCATAGAGATTTACACTCTCTACATTCCCATAATTGAATCCGGTTCGGAGAACCTACATAAAAACCCATAACTCGTCTTGGAATAGTGTCCAAGATACAAAAGGGACATTGTTGCTTAAGGCCCAATTTTTTCACTTTCCTCATTAATCAGTTCATTCATATATTCTTCAATAGACTCATGGGAAACTTTTTGTGACCCAAATGCTGCGAAGAACAACAAACTGACAATAAGGATGAAAATAATCCACATCATAACTTCAAATGTTGTCATTACCATACTACCTCCATTGTTTTTTCTTCTTCCTTTTCTGCGCTATAACCCTTTACAAAGTTGTTATCTTTCCCATGCTTCCATAAATCATACACTAATTCACAATCTTTCAAACAATATTCTGCTACTGCATCATATTCTCCAGCCTTCCACATTACCGGAGCATCTGCACTATTCATTAACTTATCTTCTCCTAAAGTATGTTGAACTAAATTGGATAGAGAATATCTTTCTCCTGCAGTTTTTAACATTATTTTACTAGTATCAATATATCTTTCTTCTTTTAGATATTTCCTGATACAATATATATCCATTGAATCTCTTAAGATAGGCAAATCAAATGCTACAATATTATGTCCCAATAGAGTCCCACCCTTTTCAAAATGGTCATCTAAGTCATATTTTAATTGGGATAATGGTTTAACTTCTGCTCCTGTTTTCTTTACAGAATCAACTGCCTTATCAATATAGATAGTTCCTTTATCCCCATCCCAAGTGCAACAAGTAGATACAAGAAACATATGAGTATTACCAAAACCACCAATGTCATGTGACATATTCTTGGTTTCAATATCTAAGGCTAATACATTACTCATCTTCAATTTCCCCATCTGCTCCCCATAGAGCCCTTACCTTATCTTCTTGGGCCTTCTTTGGGTCAGGCATAACAACATCAAACCTTCTCTTAAGGAAAGCAACCAACTGTTCTTGTCCTATTGGTAATATTTCAGTTAATTCCCATCCTTGATTACCATAAGTATTCAGGGTTTCAATTACTACCTTTGGCCCTTGTTCTACTTCAAATACCAAATACATATTTTCCCACTTCATTTTATATCCTCCTTAAGTCTAACATAATTGCTTCTTCCGTCCTTCATTGTTTCAAAGTATTCTTTGACATTAGGCCACCATTTGTATATCATACCATCTCTCTTTCCGGTTTCCTTTCTCATGTGTTCCCACATAGTTGTTTTATTTACCCATCCATCTGCTGTATTAATGGATAAACTTCTGTAAACCTTTTTGAAAGCAGATAAATTCGCCTTATCTTGTAATGCTGACTTACGCCCAATTAGTGCCTCATCGAGCCAATCCACTAGGCTCTTATAACATTGTCGAATGAGTGAAGACGCTTGAATTACATTATTGGCTGAAACTCTATATCTTTTGGATTTATCCTTAATACTAGGAGCCTCCGCTATACAACACAAGACAGCAAGTTTTTGCATATGTTTTAGGGTTCTGTTGATGAAAGTGTTCATTGTTTCAATAACTTCGGGTCGAGTTCCTTTAATATATTCTTCCATTAAATTACATTCTCTAGTTAAAGTATCTCTAGCCGATTGTGGAATAGTAATAACCTTTGATGGGTCGCCCCCTACTTCATCAAACTTTTCTTTTAGGGTATCATATAATATTACAAAATTGTTAGAGAATCTTATCGTTGATTCTTTTTTGGTGGTTTCAACAACTCCCCAATCGTTAGTTATCATTCTTCTTATTCTTTCTTGAATATGTTGTGGAACCTCTTGAATATAAATTAGTTTCCTTTGTAAGACACCCTTTTCAGCGATAACATTGTTTAAGTTTCTTGGAATATATGTTGTAGCGAATACTGACCTTCTACATCGGCACTCCATTGGTTCATCACCAACCTTTAGTTTCTTTTTAATTACCCAAGTTTCTCCCCATAGAGTATTCATAAAAGTATTGAGATATACAATAGCATTCTCCTTGTGTTGAGATTGTTTGAATACTCCTGAATATTCAAATTCATCCCATATAGCAAGCCCATCTCCTTCTAGTTGTCCGGGCAAATGAACATCTACACTAACTCTAACCATATTACCATTTTCATCTTCAACCTGCTGGTCTTCCTTATCCATTGAACCAATTAATGCGGCATCAGTATAATCAGTAATATCAAAAATATCATAATTAGTATTATGTTTTCGGTTAATGCCCTCAAACGCGGCTCTTATAATAGGAATATACCAATCGTTTAGAGTAGATTTACCTGTTCCAGAAGTTTGCATCCAAAGAAACTGTAATCTAGTATCATCAGTTTTACCTCTATTTTCTACTGCTACCATATCTTTAACTACCTGACCCAATATAACAAAGAAAGATAGTGCGGCAGGGACTTCATTATAGTATGAAATCTTCTCAGCCGCAGTAGCATAATCTTCCACTACTGCTGGCAATACCATCTTTCTTGCTAGCGTTGGCTTAAATTCTCGTTCTTCATTAATTGTATAAAACAATTCATCATAATTATCATCCATTTATATCACCTGTTTATTTTCGCTATTTAATACATCACGAATTCGTTCTGCTATAGATAGACCAATACCATCTATCTTTGTTATTTCCCCAATTGGTGCTTCACCAATTTCCATTATAGAACCATAGGCTTCTAGTAATTTCTTTGCCTTAGTTTCACTAACTCCTTTGATTGAACACAGAAGATTCACTCTAAGGTCGTCAGTAGTAATTCGCTTTAGAAGGCTAGGGGATATAACCTTTCTGTCTATTGGGCGCATTTTGCATAGAGTAAGCATTACCTTAGCGGCCAACTTTTCATTTTCAAACCACATTACTGCACAATCAGTATCAAGGGTTATCTTTCCAATTCCTCCATAAAACTTATTGATTAACAAATTTTGTGGAATATCCATCTTTACAAACTTATTATATTGTAAAGCATCTTTTAACGAACCATGTATAATAACAAAGGAATGTTCATAGTGTCTATCCATATTATCTATTTGATTCCACAGTCTTTTGTTTATCACAGACTGTAGGAAATCCACAGCAGACTTACACTCAAAGGCCATGTCTGAAAATACATAGTCACCAATTTCCAACCATTGTTTCTCAGTCAGAATGTTCATCTTACTTGCTTCTGAAACAATAAACTCATACAAGTTTGAGTTTTCGCGGCTATCAATTATCAATTTCATTCCATATCCACTCCCCTTTTTTCACTAAGGAATATTGTTTTGACTTTCCTAGAATATTAATCAATTCATGTGTTGATACATGATAGGATTTTTTCTTCGTTCTTAGGTAGTCTAACATTTCATACATTGTAAAACACTTATTCTTACTAGCATATTTTTCTATTTCCCTTCTAGCCAATAGATGTCTCATTCACTATACCTCCAACACTTTCCGGGACAATAACCCTGTGGAATTAATTTAGACTTACAACCCGGAGCATGATAGCCCTTATCAACAATACCAACAGTATATCTTCGGGTAATAATTTCATCCCAATCTAACCACACATCTTCATGGCTAGCAATTTCCTTAAATTCATTCATAATTATCTCCACAATCTCATCCTTATTTTCTTGAGATAGTTCTCTTTTTCCCATAGCCAATAAATCTCTATACCATTGAGTTAAATATACTCTAGCATAATGTCCGGGATTCTCAACCATTATTGCATTGTAAAGACAAGGAAGTATTGGTAATTCTCCTGGGGGTTTTGGTGCAGTAACCTCAATATCAGATGCCTCTATCGGTTTAAGTTCTTTCCATGTTTGTAAGAAACTACCATACCTTTTTGATGGTTGATTGCCAGTCATAGACTTATTTAATATATGGTCTAATCCTAATCTAAAGTCCTTCTTAAGTAAGGGAATACAAAAATATGGGCCATCGCTACTTAGATTTACAGTATTTGGTATTCTTCTTAATCTATTAGTTTGGACACCAGTTCTATCAAGTGTAGGAAAATCTTCATGGATTTCGGTAAAATACTGTTGAATGCTTCGTATATCATATGTTTCTTCTCCATATAGAATTATGTGAAATCCTTTCCCGCTAAAATAAACATTATATATTAATTCACTATCTTCTAAAATACTCATCATGTTTCTGGTATCATTAAATGATTCTTCTAGTGGCTTATCATGTGAATCAAAATCCATAAACATTCTATCTAGAATAATGGAATCGTCTATTTTCTGCTTTTCAGAAAATTGTAGGAAATCATAGACGGTTGTATAACAATTCATCTTACCATTATACAAATTTATCCAATCTATGTATTCCTGTCTATTCTTCACTATGTCCCTTTTCATCTGTGGTGCGTTCTTTATGTGACTTCCAGCCCACACTTCTCTTGGAAACTTCATTATTATCATCCTCATTCTTAAAAGATATTGTCGCGCTATCTAATTCATTCTTAATTGCTTTTGCAACCACAAGTCCTATTGCGTCTTGTGCTATTTCTTGGAATAACCCACCAAAGGTCATTTGCTCTCCTATGTTTTCATTCCATATTAGGTCAAGTTTTTCCTTTGCTGTTAAAGTATCATATACATATTCAGACAATTCCTTTACAGTATCATCTATGTTTGATATATCGGCAAACTTCCATTTCTTCGCTTTCAGTTTTTGTTTTACTATTTCGTCTATCATTCTTCTTCACTCTCTATGTCTACACATATTTCACAATAAATTTCTTCACCAAAATATATTTGATTTCTACATAATGGTGTTTTGCATTTGACCCCAACTCTACCACTCATAGAAAACTCTCCGCTAGTGCTTTATCACAAATATTATAATAACTACAATCAGGACAAGTCTTCCAGTAATACTTCGCTTCCCAATCATTAAATTCATAGGAATGAATTAATCTTGCTATACCTTTCTTGGTGGCATTAATGCTGGCTGTCTTTATTTTTTCAATATGTAAATGATTGCTTTCAGGATAATACCAGCCCCAATGAGTAATTTCAATGTTAGGGTCTAATCCTATTTCTTCTAACTGCTCATCCGAAGCCAAATCAAATAACATTTTGTAGAAAGACATTTCCCTTCGGATTCCTGTTTTCTTCCATTCCTTCCAAAGTCCAGTCTTCAATTCTATAGGAACATACATTCCATTATCTCTATACATTCTATCTATTATTCCTTGAAGATGAACAGTATAGTTTCGTCGTAGGGGATATTTAGAATTTTGAAATCTATCAATTTCCAATTCAGCATCCAACATAACTTCATTTATCACAGGAAGATAATCTAATATCTTATCATCCATCTTTGCTTTGATGAATCTATCTGCTTCAAATGTTGATAGTGTTCTATAAATTTCTGAGTTATCATCAACAGGATGAAGCCCAACACAATAATCTAACAGTTCAGTATGGCTCATGTTTTCTGCCTTAGTTATATCAAATTCATTGAAGAAATCTTCTCTAGCATTATGCACTTCGCTACCTTTAATCATAGCAGGAGATGTATCTTGTTTTAGCCCATCAATATAATTAAACTTATATTTCATTGGACACCAACAAAATAGATTGTATGAAGATTTAGTTATCTTCAACACTTCGCTTTCTTCATTATATTCTTCTGGGTTCCACTTGTATGTATATTCTCTCATTCTTCTTCCTCCATCTTCTTCATTCTCATAACCATAAAATGCAAAGGGCTAATGAATCCTCTATGTTTTAACTTCTCGCTTAATATTTCACTCAACTTCATTTTACCACCACTCATCTAAACTTGATTGACTCGCATCTCTAGAAATTTCTGATGTGTCCCACTCCATAGCATTATAAATGGGTTCTGCTTTTTTAACTATTGTATTAGCATAGTGCAACCAGTCCGGCTCAACTCCTTGCAACTCCTTTACACTTGGGGCTGATAACCAATTAGACATTGTAATCTTTCCTGATATTGGATGGAAATAATTACCTCCTTCATGTGCTTTAGTTTTAATATAGACATACGAATCAGTTATATCGTGAGCATGATGATGATTATAATTCAATACTCCTTCTATTCCAGAACCTATTGATATTCTTTTACCTTGAACTGTTGTGAATAGACTAACATGACTACCACACTTATCACAAATTGGTTGAATTTTATTAGCATTTTTGAATCCCACTTCTCTACGCTTTTCTTCAACTGACTTATGAATATCCAACAGTTTCTTGAAAGTATATTCTTTTCCACAGGAACATTTTGTCTTGAATCTTTCACTACGGTATCTACTTCTTTTGCTTATTTGGTTTAATTCAATATCTCCCTTAGCAACCTTATTCCACATACCATTACAATACTTATCTATTTCTTCTTTGGGTTCTTTTTCCACCCACATTCTAAGTATCTTCAATTGAACTTCCTTTTCTAATGGAGTGATAGACATTCTCTTTGCAGTAAATCCTGTCATTACAAATTCGGGTTCATCTAAATACTCTCCATCTTTCCATGAAATGAGGCCAGCGTTTCTGTTCTTTGTTATACCTACTCCTAATGTTTTATAGAATTTTTCAAATTCAATATTAATTGGATGTTCCTTTAATCCTAGTATATTTGGAAACTTATTTCTCACATGGTCATTTAATATGTTTCTGACAGAATCCGACCTTGACTCCTTTTCTGTCCCTATTTTCACATAGATAGAATCGGTGTGTCCATAAACTACTCTCATTTTTCTTCCTCCTGTTGTTTTATCTTTGCTAGTCTTTCAATGAATGCTATTTGTGCCGCGCTTGGTGGTTTTGGTTCAGGCTTTTGTTCAAACCAAATATCCCAAAACCATTTCTTTAAAAGTTTAAACATGTGTCCACCCCAATATAAGCGCAGTTAAGAATACTGCACCTAACATAATGAAAAACCAATCCATGTCTTTTCCCCAGGGCGGAGTCATTATATCCACCCGAATAACTTTGCTATCACAATAACACCTAACAATAGATTAAGAAACCCTACTATAGTTCTTGTTAAGGCCAAACTACCAACATGGCGTTCTGACCACTTATCTAAATCTTCTCCATTCATCTTAAGCCTTTCCTTTTTCTTTTTTCATGTTGTTTTCTTATGTAACATTTTCCACATTCTTTTCTTCCGCGAGTGGTTCCCCGCATTAAATTTCCACATGTTTTACAAGTAATATCATCAAGATAAGACATTTATCTCCACCTTTCTTCTTTACAGTTGTAACATCTATATATATAATGGAAAGGAATCATCCTTTCTCCACATTTACAATTCATACTTCTTCACCTTACCTGAAAATTTCTTCGCCTGTTTTTCTTGATTGGGTATATCAACTATAAAATACTTACCAATGCTTTTCATCCAACCAATTCCACGAATCAAACAAGACACGCAAATAACATGATGGGCCATTCGAGTTGTTGAAAGGCTTGTTATTCCATCATCATATGGTTCTCGACCACAAACATCACATGGTTTTTCACATGACCATAGTTCCTTATGTAGTTCTTCATTCATAATTCCATCACCTTGAATGCCGCTTCTCTTATTGCTTCTCTAGCACTCGCTGTTATTGATGCGGCTATATCAATATCAGCCCAACCAAATCCTTGATACGCTGTGATACCATAGAAAGATGCCATCAATCTCTTGACCGCCATTTGATTGTTGAACCACTTTGCTTTTTCCTCTTTGGTTTCTGCTGATTTCATATTTTTCTTATATTCATCCCGCAGTTCTTTCAATTCCAATACTGCCTTTGGTAGCAAACCCAACTTGTCTGTTTTGTAATACAGATATTCTTCTCCATCAACCTTACTAAAATCTCTTGGAGTTAGAATATTAACTGCAAATTCGGTTGGTTCATCAGATTTTGTTTCCCATGAAATGTTTCGTGCTATCATCATTGATGGATATAGTGAAGCGAAATCGAACGCCGCTACATTCTCATGCAATCCATTAGTCCCTTCTGTCTTGGGATTATAAATCATAGCACCCTGATAGGTTTTTCTATCACCTTTCTTTCCTGTCGGTGCTATCCATGTTGCCTTACGCATGAAGTATATGCTACCCATATTACTAGCATAGAAGCAAGCATCAAATGGTGCAATTAGCAATCGTTGTAATGCTAGCATCGCCTCGGAAGTATAGTTTTCATCATCTATTCTCTTGAGTAATTCAGTATCTCTAAGAGCATATTCTAAATAAGTGTCAGTATCTTCTAACCAACCCCTAGCAAAGAATTCATTCTTATCAGGAAACTTCTCACTAACTAATTTATTTTCTCCGAGAACTATTTCTGCCACATAATCTAAAGCCATAGATGGTAACATTCCTCTTTGTGAATCATTCCATTGTCTTTCAAATGCTAAGTCTAAATTGAGTAGAATCCTTCCTTTGATGGGTTGCTCAACTGGGTTATAATTACCCACCGCCTTAGATAACTTAATTTCTTCATCGAAATATACTCCCTTTACATTATGATAAGGAGATAACTCTCTTGGGTCAAGCCCATTAGCATGAAGTCTTTCAATCAATTTAGGTAAATCGAACTTTGAACCGAACCATGAGATTAACATATCAGGGTCTTGATTGTTCAATGTTTTAATAAACCTAACAAGCATCTCTCTTTCAGAATCAAAAGCGGTTATGTTATGAGCATGAAACATTCTTTCTGGATTATCCTTCATATCTGGAAACCAAGTATATGCTTCATTTCCATTATTAGTAGTCAAAGAAATACAAGTAATAGCACCATCATGTTCTCCGCCTTGTTGCCATTCCAAATCCCAATACCACTTAACCATATCATACTCAGGTATTTCATCTAACATATCAACAGCATATCTATAATGAAAGGGAACATCTGCCTCAAAGGTTTCATCCCATAATTCTCTAAGGGTTCTAGTATAGCCGGGTTTAGCAGGTAGCCAAGTTACCTTAGTTAATTCCCTTCCCTTCAAATCTACAGAACCATCTTTCACATAAGAGATTGCTATTTTGAATTTGGCTCCGCGCTCTTTTATTTCAGCAACGGGATATTCTGTTGTGCCTGATAGAATATAGAAATATGGTTGGAAATCAGTATAGTTTACAAAATATTCTTGCCTACCATATTCATCTCGCCAACGCAAAGCAAACTTATTTTGATTATCTAGTGCTGTAATTATCATACTAATTCCACGCTTGGTGCTAATACTATTTTTCTATCCGTTCCAACAATATACAAAGGACTATCATCCCTCATATATAGAATACTAATTCCGTCTATAAACTTGTGAAAGGGTTGGGCTATAACCAATGTTGATGATTCTCCTTCGTTGGTCATCATTTCAACGCTGGTAGTATATCCTTCTTGTCGTCTTGATGAAGAAACCTTGAAGGTTTCACCGTCATAATCTAATTTATATGCTCCTGTATTAACTGCTGAACAGCCATCCATCGCGGCAATCAGATTTTCAGAATTTACAACAACCTTAGTTTCAAGTTTTGTTTTCCCCACAGTAGGGAACCCTTCCGCCACTTGACTACCCATTAGTCGGTTAATCATTTCAACAGCAGGGTGGTCAGTCACAAGAGGTAATGTTGCGCGACGAGTCCCATTTCTCATCACTAAACTATCACCAAATGTGAAACTGACTTCCCCACTAAAGGTCTTAAGATATTTGATAGCCCTTTCTGCCTCAATAATAAAGGCTAACTTCTCATCAGCGATAACTTCGGTTACTAAACTGAGGCTACACCCACAATAATGATTAGCATTGAATAGTGTTATACCTGCTCTTGTCCCTGAGCCATCAATATATACATGGTCACTAATTATTCTAGTTTCTGTAGAATCGCCCTTCTTATATTTGCCCTTCATCAGAATTGTTTCTAGTGCTTTTATCATTATCTTATTATCAATCTGAAATTTCATATCTTTCTCTCTCGTAGTTCAGGAATACCATTCCATACAATATTAGGTGGAACCCCTTCTCTTATTGTCCAAATTTTACCCACTAGTTTTCCATTAGTTCTACTACCAATAAGTTCAGCAAAGTATTTTACTTCCTTACCTTTCTTCTTTCTGTAGCACCTAACTTCTTGTTCTAGAATTGCTCCCCAATTCTTCCAAACAGGGATGAAACCTACAACTGTATTATCCACATACTGTTCTGCGGCATGGGTAATATAGATTACATCACAACCAAGATTGTATATTGCCTTCATCAAGAAGAAGAACACCTTATTGCGCTCCCCATACTGATAGGGCATCATCTTAGTTACCTTTCTAGGATTTGGATTCACCTTAAGCAAACAAGCATCATACCAAGCATCCACCCCATCGAACACAAATATTGGTTTTTCACCATCTGCTATTTTTGCCTTTACCATATCAACAAACCTAAGAGATTCTTCTTCTGACTTATCAATATCCACAACATTATCATCCCCAATTTTAATAGGGTCGTGGATTTCTATTCTATCGGTGCAATCGTGGTGTTCTCTCCAAGTGGATTCAACACCCCTATCCCAATCTAATACATAGATTTTATCGTCTGGAAAATTTAATGCCAATCCTGTCTTTCCGTTCTTTGGGTCACCCCAAATACCCAAGACCAATCTAGAATTTGACTTTTCCTTTTTGGTAGTTTGAAGATGTTTGTAATTTTCATACCAATCCTTTTGTCGCTTGGATTCATCTACCCTTTCCGTTGCTTTCAATTTCTTTTCACTTACAGCGTTACCGCTTTTTTCAGTAGTCCATGTCATGTTTATCACCTATTTTTATGTCTAATTCTTGACCCGCCCATACAGCAACCAACTGTTGTAGTTCAGTAGGAGTTACCCTAATTCTGACCTCTTTTTGACCATAATGGAATTTAACCCAATATTGCCCGGTGTCTTCATTCATGCGCCAAGTTAAGAAATCCACACTATCCATGTGGATTGCAAAACTTGACCCATGAACAAATCGGTCTTGAACCCTAAAGTTCTGTCCTTCTCGTTGTTGCTTGTGCATTATAATCACGCAAACCAGTCAAAGTCTTCTTCTTCTGCGGAATAAGAATCCACAGCAGAACCTCGGTTCTCAGTAACAAATAGTCCTCTTACATTAATTGATGAGGAATCTGTAGTTCCATCATCATGTGTTCGCTGAGAAGTTTGTCCTACAACAATTACACTAGAACCTATTCCAAAGTCAATATCAACATACTTTGGAATCCAACAAGTAGTTCCTGCCCAACCGCCGCCTTCATAATCGAAATCAGAATTCAAATCATTAATGGTCATTCTTCTAGTTCCGGTCTTTTCATTTGGCTTCATATTAAGAGCAGATACAGAACCATCGGTTATGACATATTTATCAACATATGCCCTGTCTGCTAAACTAGTGTGGTATCTATCTAAATCCACCAAAGGAGAATAGTTATCGCTGGCCGCTTCCATTAAAGATGCCGCAACATCTACTCCTGTAGTATCTCTATACATATCGTCATCTTCTGATAAATCAGAATTAAGAATCATTGTTTCTGCTGTAACCGTTGTAAACCCATATATCATATTTGGCTTGGTATCATTTCTAATAACCGTCATGTGTATATGCTCAAAGGTTTTCGGTAGGAAATCCTTTGATGATTCTCCCTTGTAGGAAAATTGGTATAATCCAAAGTCACCATCTACTTCACCCAAGAATACCCCATTCATTCTAAACTGTTCCTTTGGTAGTGGCTTGCCCTTTCTCTTACTCCATTCCATAGTATCTAGAGGAATAATGTATTGATTAACATCAACCTCAATATGATTAGCAGGTAGTGACTTAACAGTTAATGACTGTTCTTCACCATCTTCATACCTTGTAAGAGTATATCCACCATCACTAACTTCTGCGGTGGCAACCTTGCCTAATCTCATTGTTCCTTCGGGGTCGCGCTCATATTCATTTGTTACCCTTGTTGCTTGAAGGGCCATCAAATCTCTAGCCTCATAGACTGAAATAAATACACCAAATGCCTTCTTGCGTATATCATCACTTCGCTGTTGGGTTGGTGCGCTATCTCCATTTTCTGACTTCCTAGCCATATTAGCACTACTGAACCATTGTCGCCATAGACTCAGACCTAATTTTTGTTCTGTTTCTACTTGGCTCAATGGGTCAATATCATTCGCCTCACAGATGCTATTATATTTAGCAACTGCCTCATCGAAATCCATTTCAAGGACTTCCGATGCCTTTCGTATTTCATTTGTAACATTCTCGTTCATTTCTTCACTCATTTGTTTCACCTATTTTTGTTTTTGTTTTGTTTTTCTGCGGATTTCTCCGTTGAATCTAATCTACATATAGTAGCCGTCTAATTATTTTGGCTACCTTCATTTTCTTACCGAATGGTATTGAGCATATTTTTCTAGCGTCAGCAAACCTTTCAATACTTAGAGTATAAATATGGCTTGAATTAACGAATGACTTTTTTCCATCCCCTGTGTCTATTTCAACACAAAACGAATTTTTCCCCTTATTTTTAGAGGTAGTGCAAGGACAAACCATAGGAGTTTTAGACTTTGCATTCCATGAAGTTGAACTAACAATCAATACTGGCCTTTCGCCTCCTTGTTCATGTCCCACTTTATCTCCTAAATCTAGCAACCAAACATCTCCTTGTTTAAACATACTGTTTTCAGGCATTAGACCTGTAATATCTCCAATAGTATAATCACTCATTGTTATTCACCTTTCTGTGTTTGCCTTCACAGCATTTACAGATACGAGTCTTATGAATTTTCTTAGCAATCATTTCCCTAGACTTTTTATCTTTCTCTTTTCGTCTTAGAAACTGAGCATCTTGTCTGTTTCCACCATTTCCCTTTTTATACATTATTCTTCCTCCATCATACTTCTTGCCCACCTATCTGTGGATTCTATTTCCCATGCTACAAACACAGCACTCAATTGCTCATCATCCAATTGCTCAAATTTATCTAACCAATATATCTCTATTTCATTTAAGTCATATTGAAGTTTGCCATCCTCATTAGTAATTATTTTAGCAATCCTTTGTGCTATTTTCCTCAAGGTAACTGCACCTTGAAGCATCCGGAGGTCGTCACTCATTCTTCGCATGATTCGGCTTCCTCCTTATTAGTTGAATGACAAAGTGGACAGAATGTCGTCTCATCTAGTTTCTCTAGTTCATAGAGCAAACACACTATATTGCATCGCCTAAGATAGTTATATTTATTTTCTGCGGTTTGCTCATCGTAAACAATATAATCACTCGCAGGGAAATCACTAGGATGATTTTGGGCTTCTTCTTTCTTAAGTAAATATTCTTTTATGAACTGTTCTTTTCCTTCCCCGTTTGCGTTATCCGCCCCATATGCATATTTTAACAACCAATTCACCGAACATTCAATATCCTTATTGTAACCATAATATCCAGTCATCTATCATCACCTTCTCCTTGTAATGCATCTCTATCTTGTCTATCTCTAAGTTTCTCTAGATTCTTAGCGGCTATTATATCCATTGATAATCCTAAGTCGGTTGCTAGGTTTGCAATATACCATAGAACATCACCTAGTTCCATTTCAATATCATCCCTCTTATCCCAAAAGTCACTTTTGTGGGTGCTATCTCTCATTACTTTCTTAATCTTCTCACAGACTTCTCCGGCTTCTCCGGCTAAACCTAATGCTGGATAAACCACCATGTGTTCTCTAGGATATATTACTGTTTTTCTTGCGCTTCTTTGATATGCGTCCATTAACATTTACTTCTTCCCCTTTATTGTGTCCCAATGTTTCTGCTCATAGTATAACTCTATGACTCCTTCAACCGTTAGGCATAGACCTGCTAATGCCCAAAAGAAATCGGAGTCTATTTTAGTATATCCTAAAACATTTCCCATTGGAATTATTGTCAATAGTAATCCTGTAACTACTATCCATTCATAGCGGAACAATGCTTTCTTTGCATCAAGCATATCCACCTTGCCGTCCTTGTTTGCATCAAATAAATTAAATATCTTCTTCAACATTATATCATCTGTCCTATCATCCATGAGGCTAGAACCTTTGGAGTCATGTTTGCACTTCTCCATTCTGCCTCACCTACTACTCTTAATAGTTTGAATTTAACTGGTGTATCTATCTCTTTATTCTTTACTATAGAATCATGTAGTGCAACACATATTGTTTTCATATCTACCGATTGGGCTAACATATCATGGCACTTAGAAAGAGAGAATTCGTATTTATTATTTAGTATGCTATCCACTAATTTATCATAAGGTTCTAGCATTCTATTTATTTGTATTGATAATGGAGTATTACTTGCAGTTGCCGCTTGCAGTTCTGTAATCGCCCTGCGTAAGTCACCATCGAACCCATATATGAAGGTGCGGATTTCATTTTCATCATAGCGAGTAATGCCCTCTTTATCAAGAATATTTTGCAACACATCATACATAAGGTCATTAGATAGTGGAGTGAATAAATAATTAGCACACCTTGATTGTAGAGGATAAATGATTTTATGTCGCAGATTACAAGTAATGATAAATCTCACATTACTGTGATACCTTTCCATTAATCTTCTCAAGGCATTCTGAGCATCTGCGGTCATTCCATCCATTTCATCCAAAAGAATAATCTTGAATGCAACATCTCCAATCTTTACTGTTGATGCAATCTCTTTGATTGTTGTTCTAACAACCTCTAGTCGTCTATCATCAGAAGCATTAACCTCAAAGAAATTTCCTTGAGTTTGCCCCTCTAATATTTCATTTGCTAGAGAGACAGCCGCCGCAGTTTTACCCACACCCGCTTGCCCATATAACAATACATTAGGCATAGAACTACGAGAATCGTAGACCCATGCTTTTGCATCTTCAACAAATCGTTCTTGTCCTACTATTTGATTTAGTTGTTTTGGTCTATATTTTTCTGTCCACAACATTTTTATTACCTTCATATTTCCATTTTGTTATTTGATTTTTATTCCATTCACTCGGTTGAAACCCACACAGACGCAATAACTGAGCCAATTCTGACCTCACTACATTAGTGTTTTTATTAAGATTCATCCATTGATACATATCTTCTGCATAAATTTCTTGTGTGGGTTCCAATTTATAATAGTCAAAGTATTTGAATATTCTATTTTTCTTTCCTTTTTTTACCATTTTATATCACCATCTTCTATTGCAGTAAGTAGAACAAACGCCGCCACCTTTGGCCTTTTGTTCAATAGTTCTTTATTTGATACAATCCAATTAGCGAGAGTTTCTGCTAGTAAGGCTCTATCTACAAAATCAACTGGTGGCTTTTTCTTTTCGACAAGGTTTCGGGGTTTCTTTTTCCTTGAAGCCTTCTTTACCGATGGAGGACTCTTTTCTTTCCTCAACATTTCTTCATTCAACCTTGCATTGTCGGCAGATATTACTTTCAACATTTCATGTAATGTTTGCATCGCAAGCATATGTTTATTTCTCTTTCTACCAGTTATGATTGTCCTTATTTCCATAAACTGTTCTGGGCTTATTGTTGAAAGCGCCTTTCCATCAGCAATAAACTGACAAAAGGACTTTTTCCCCGGCATTGTCTGTCTTATGTGTCTTGCAGTAGGTAATGGTATATCAAATACAGAAACCATGAAACTTTCTGTGGTTGTCATTTCACTACCTAAGTCATTAGTAGAATCAATTATTTCTTGCGCCCCAAGAGATTTTAGTAAGGGTGATTTTAGCACAGCATCATTTTCAATCTTAACCCATTCAGCAGGATAGCCGACTTTCGTGGTTTTCCATACAAAGCCAGGATTCTTAGCAAATATATAAAATGTAGTATTTATAGGAATCACTCCAGAAAATGACTCTCTTGTTGCAGTATGATTCTTCTTTCTAACTAGTATCCCCTGTTTTACTAAATCGCTTAATTTTATTTCCAACCACCTGTTGCTCCTACCAGGAAAAGTAGTTTTGAAATATTCAATATCTGAATCAAACATCATTAACTGTTTTGAATGAGTATCTAACCCCTTAAGTTTTAAGGGTGTTTTTCCAAAACTTCTCCTATACTGCGCCACATAGTCTTCCATAAAGGATTCGCTGTTAATATTATTTATAGTAAATAAATCATAGGGCAGTAACATATCAAATGCTTTTGTGAATACTGAGTCCATAATATCATTATTAATAAAGTATCTTGCCCTTACTGCCTTCCGCATCGCCGTTAGTCTATCTGTTTTCCAAATAGACCCGTCCTTAGCGTTTTTTTCCATATTCGCAATAGTTCTAGTCACTTTAATTCCAGGTATAACCGTAGAATCAACTTCTTCTTTCATTCTCATAGCCTTACCTGTGCCTTTCGTTTTCATTTTCTTTGTCATATAAACCACCTTGTTAATTTTACATCTGGTGTAATGGGGTCAGATTTCTTTCTCCTAGTTTTCTCACCAAGACGGAGTAATCTGCACTCCGAGTTATTTAGTTTCTTTTTAGCATGGGCCGCAAAACCATCATCTTGTAGTAACTGTTTGATTAGGTGTTCATCAGATTTCTTGAGTCCTAATCTCCAACAAACATCAGACATTTTATTCTTTGCCCTTCTCTTAGGAATATCCATTCCGGCATAACCACTACCATCATGTGAATATCCCAATAATTCATAGAAATAGTCTTGTGACCATCTCCGCTTGACTTGAGAATCAACATACGCTATTTTGTTAGGGCTAATGTTTGCAGACAACCAAGACAACATCTGAAAATCAGAAGGCTTATTTAATTTTAGTTTCAACACAACCTCATCTCTATTAGCATTCCTTAGATAATCTTTGAGCAACTCAAAAATTGTTAATTCAAATTCTTTTGCATCATATGAATTAGGAGCAATCTCCTTAATTTTCTCCTGTGACCATTTTTTTGTCCCTGCTCTTTTGAGAGAACAGAAGGCCATAACAGTCTTAGGCACATCTTTTTGATTCAATGAAGTCAATACTACCTGCCCTGAATATTCCCTTAGAGTGTTTAGGATTAAATCAGTATTAGGTTTATAATTAACTTCTTCTATGAGAATGCCCTTGTCTGATGAAATACTATAGTTATCCACTAAATTGTATTCATTAGCATACTGAACAATGGGGTTATCCAATAGTTCAAGTGCCTTAGTAGTTTTTCCTGTGCCGGGTTTTCCTACTATTATTATTGGTCTATTCTTCTTCATTTCCATTATCATCAAAATACCTCGCGTCTAATACTTCAACATATTCTGCACCGCATTTTCCACAATCTACTGAAAGTAGATATAATTTACTATCCTTCTCAATACTAAGTCCTGCTTGATATGAAAATATTAAACTTCCACATTCCCTACAACCTTTATCAACGGCAGGAAGAAGAACACTTTCTAGAATTGAAATGTCCTTTACTGTAGGTTCCTCTTGATTCATCATATTACTCCCTTAATCTCTAAAATTCTATCCAAACCTTCGGGGGTATGGTGTTCTCCATTATCAAATATCTCAACTACTTCTCTAAAGTCTGACCATGAGTTTTTAGCGTCGGGTAATCCTACATCAACTAATTCTGCAACCAAGTGCAAATTAACTATACCACTAATTCGTAGTATGGGTCTTGGCCTACTATTATGTTCTCTATCTTTGTATAGGGATTTGATTCCATGTTGCTCTAAACTCCGCTTAACTGCCTGTAGAAACTCGGCCTCTCCGCGAATGTTTAATCTAAGTCGTATTCTATATCCCATACCGATGTTATCTGCTCTAGATATATGAATTTCGGGTTTTGGTATACACAGCAATATTCCTATTAGTTGGTCTTTATTATACATTTGATTCCACTTCCTCTACAAACAAAAACTTATGTTCGACTTTTAACTCATCCAATCCTTCGGAAAGATACGAAGTCATAGCAGTATCTAGCAAGGCTTCGCTTGAATCGGGTAGTTCATATTGGTCAAGACAGAATACAAACCTAACAAACCACCCTCTATTAAGACTATAGAACTCAGCCAAATCTTCGGTTATTTCTTCTGCTAGAATAGTAGAATCAACGGGGTAGATGGACATTCCTTGTTGTAGGATAGCCATGTCCCTAATTCCGGGCTGTGCATAGAACATAAATGCAAATACCTTAGCCTGTTTATATTCTTCTAAAACTTCTTCTAAACGCAAACTATACTTCATTACTTTACCCCCAAATACTTCTTGTAATCTTTGGCCATTTCTACATTATTAGGCCAATAGCCTTCTCCACCACTAACAGGTATATCCAACCAATACCAATGTGCTGATGTTATTCTTTCATCTCCACGACTTATTGCATTTAATTCTGCATTCATCGTCATTTGTCTAACCAAATTATCAAGATGTTCTGCTATGAAGTAGGCGAGGTCATGGGAGAGCGACATTTCCGTTTCCTCCTTAACCACTCTCATGAAGTCAAATCGCTTTAATCGCTTCCTAGTCATGCTTGGTTTGGCTGGATTTACAATATCGCCATTTTCATCGAAGTAGGGGGCCAATTCTACGGGTATCTCTTTCAATCTACCCCTAGTTTCGTCCGTAGCCGACTGAAAAAAGGCCACCCCCGCCTCTATTTTTACGCATCTATAGGGCTTAAGGTCTATAATGGTGAACATACCTTCTTTAATCATCTACATGAACTCCATTACTCTTTGAATAGTATCAGCATCAGCAACATACTTATCATCTCTTATCCTAATACAGCGTGGGAATCTTAGACCCACATTACCTTCGGCATCCTCGGTTACTAAATCACAAGTTACTTCTAAAACAATTCTAGGCAACACATAATAGGTATCTCCTTCATGGCTCTCTATGTGTTTTCTAAGTTCTCTTGTTAACAAAGACAATTGATTATCACTAAAACCAGTTCCAACCTTACCAACAGATACGAAGTCAGAACCATCCTTTACTGATATTCCATAGGTTCCAAAGACATTAGCCCTTTTACCTTCTCCATACTTAGCAGAAGTGATTACAACATCAAAGTTGAATCGTGGTGGTTTATACTTTAACCACCCTTTGCTTCTCTTTCCGGGTTGATAGGTCATGTCAGCATCCTTAATCATAATGCCTTCAAAACCCCTATCTATTGCTATGTTATAGGCTGACTGAATAGTATTGTCACTAAAGGTTTCTGCTACATATTCAGAAGGAACATTCTCATTTAACCTATCTATCCTATAACTTAAAGGATGCTCTAAGAGAGTGTTTTGTGGAACCCAAACTCCTTGATTATGAGTTACTGGAGTATATGATAATAAATCAAATGCTATCATCATTACAGGACATTCTCTAACTGCTTTAGCCTTATCCTTTGAATGCACTCTCTTACCTAGAATTTTATGGGGTGCAGGAGAACCGTCAGGATTAACAGGATAGATTTCAGTATCAAGGATTAATTTAGGACATTCAAATCCCTTAACTTTCTCAACAACATCAGGATATTGGTCTGTTACAACCTTTCCCTTTCTATTGAATATTATTACTGACTCTATTTCTTTGTGAATTTGATACCTGTTACCATCATACTTAATATCAACAATATAATTGGTAGGCTTCTCCTTTCCTTTGCGAGCCTTAGCCAACATTGGATTAACAAATTGACCATGCCTTAATATGCATTCCGGTTCATCACCTGCTTCTAGGCTCCCACAGATTTGAGTCGCAGTATTATACTGATAGTATTTTTCAATCTTGTTATCGGTATAATGCTTTTTCATAGCCTTCAATGGAACCTTGTTGTTTACACCATTCCTGGGCTTCTGAATCCAATATCTAAGGAACCATTTCTTCTCTCGCGCACTCATCATATTCAAATGTTCATCGAAAAGAGTATAGGAATTTCCACCCATAGATGAACAGTCCATTTTCAATAGAGCCAACATTTGCTTGAGTGTAATCTCAGAATCTATTTCATTATCATCGTCTAACTGATAGACCCCTTCACCAACATCTCCCCAAATAGAAATGTGGCTTTCTACTTCATCCTCAAATAGTCCCATAGAACTAGCAATCCACTTAATTGCTCTTTTTTTACCTATGTTATTGGTAGGATATTCCATACTAAGAATATTGATTAGAGTTTCTTTACATGAGAATGAACTCATGGAATTTGATATAATCTCAACCTTTTCGGTAGGGGTTTGAAACTCAAGAATATCACACATTCTTGCTAATCTTGCTAGAGTCATAGTAAGCACCCCATGTTACATCTACAATGTGTTGCCCTGTGTTTGGTTGAACCTTTCCATATAATTTTACCACCACATTTAGGACATTTATCATCTACTTCTAGTGATTTATACTTTGCTTGTTCAATTATCATCTTTGCCTGTTTTATTGCATCCATACTAGGCTCAGTTTCATCTGATTCTTCGACTAACTTATACTGAACTCCCTTATTGGGATTTCTTTCATTTTTATCATTAGGGTGTCTTTCCTTATGATTCAATATCTTCTCTTTCATTGTTATCCTTGATAGGGGTTCTATTTTAACTTTCTTCTTTTTATTATACATTCTCATTCTTCTTCCTCCTTTATTTCAATCATAATACAATTTATGCAATTCCAACAAAACCTTTCATTTTTTATTTTTAATGCTAGTTCTAATGCTTCCTCTTTGGAAAAGCCCTCATCCCACACATAACCATTATCTCCCACATCTGGCTCTCTAATAGTCAATAGAATATTTTCTCTAATTGTTGTTATCGGTGTATTGTTTCTTCTTGTTTTAGTATATACTGTGGGTTTTCTTCCTAAAGGATTAACAATAGTTTCTAGATACTTAACTTCTGTTGCACAATAATATTTCATTCTTCTTCAACTCCCATTAACATATTAACAACTGCAGTATTGAAATGTCTTTCAGTAATACGCTTAGAACCATTATCTGATTCATAGGCAAGCACAATGCTATCGGCTAGTTTATCTAACTGTTTAGCAGAATACTTAATCATTAAATCATATACTTCAGGATTAACATGTGTTCCCCATACTAGTTTTTCCTTAATCTTCGCTTTCATTTCTCGTATTGATGTTGGCATTTTTATTTCTCCTGTCAATTGTTGATAGTGCCTTTAATAATAGAGGAAATTCTTCCTCATTTAGTCTTACTCCCTTTTGGGTGGGGTTCCCATTCTTATACCATCGAATATCTATAATATTAATATTCCATGTTGTTGCTGTTCTTATCACTATTTCCTCGTTTACATTACGAGGAATTCTTGCTACTACTACTTCATTCTTCATTCCATCACTCCCTTCTTAAAATCCTTTAATTGTTTACCAGATGTGAAATATCTTGGATGCTCAAACTCATCTAATCTATTGACTACCCAACAGGCTCCACCAATACTACTAATCTGAACGACCTCAAATTGACCGTTCTCAGACTCAAAAACTTCAACTGTTTCTACTTCAGGAACCAACCCATATTTCTTGGTTAATTCAGCAGACACAGTTTTCATATTGTCTGCGACATATTTGATAATATGTCCTCTTTGAATAGGAATCTTAGCATCAACGGTAATATGTAATTTGCCTGAAAACTCACAAGCAATACAACCACCGCCTCGCTTACCCTGTTCAACCCTACAAACAGGGCAAGGGATTTCAGCAGGTAGTGGCGCGGGAAACCGCACATTTACCGCAGTTTTCATTCGCTCCCCATATCCTCAAATAATACAGGGCTAGGAGGTTCAGATTCACTCCTAAATCCTTCAATAAGGTCATCAAGGGTTTTCATACCAGCCACTAACAAAAACATTTCATTAAATCTAGCATTCATATGCATTATGAGTTTTCCAAAACCATGAATTACAGTTAAATTCAAAATGACTGTTACAGCCAGTAGGCCAAGTATAATATAGTATTCATTCATCGTCCATTCCATTCCCTATAAATCACAGTATAGTTAATTGTAACATCATAGGGGAATACAGGGAACCATACTTCTGCTTCACCATAGTTAGGAGCATACCCACTACTAAAGTAGAATCCTCCTTGTTCAATATAACCGTCGTTATCAAAGGTATAGTTGTTGAATATTACAGTATTGTTTATAATATCAAAACTTAAATGTGTAGCCGTATAGTTAAAACTGCTGACTTCTAACCAAGTATTATTGGAGCCCAAGTAGATTGTTGGTGCTGTTGTTGTATTATTACCTTCAACCATTACTGTAAATTCTCCCGTTAGGTTTGACCAACCAACCGGAATAACTTCTTCTTCTTCTCCATTAAAGTAATCATCTGGGCCGGGAACTGTGCATCCCGCCAAAAGCGAAGTGCATAGTAATAAAACCATACCATATTCTAATAATGTTGTCTGTCTGCTATTTTCTTCTGTCATTGTTTTCTTCATTCTTCTTCATCTCCTAAGTGTCCATAGTGAGTAATCTGTGTATATCCTTCTTTGATATTAACCCTAGCGGTTTGCATAAATCCAATAACTATCGCGTCCTCTAAGAACATTCTCCAAGTATTGATTGTCTTTTGGTCGGTTCCACTAAAATACGCCTCACCGAAAGGATGAGTATGAATCCAACATTTCATAGGGAGAGTTAGCCTTTCTCCTTTAGTTAGTTCATCCTCTTGTCCTTCAAAAGATACAAATCCGGGGGTTCCTACACTAGAAAAAGCATTACCATTACTATCAATAATAACTTGAACCTCTCTCGGCATATCAAATGCGTGTTGTGAAATGCTCCAAATAGTATCTAGGAATGGCTTACAAGTATAATCACCATAACAGTTATCTAGAGCGATAACAATAGTTTCTTTCCATTTTTTATCTACTTCAATAATTTCCATTTCTTTATTCATCTCCATCATCGTGTCATCCACCAATATGTTATTATCATGGCTCCTACTGTTAAGCAAGCAACAATTCTATAATCTATTTCCGTTTTATTAGTTGTGCCTACTTCAGCCTCATCCGGCCAAGAATTGCTTGTAACATGCGCATACTTTAGCGGTATTGCTGTTGCTGTTCTGCTAAATCCCTTCTTATCCAAATAATCGGATGCCTCCTTTGGGGTGTAACCCAATGATGCACAATTTAGCATTAGTTCTGTTTCTTCTTCTGTCCATTTTTTAGCCATTTTATCTACCTACTGTTTTAAGTTCCTTTTGTAAGGAGTCTATTTGTTTTTGTAATTTCATTTTCTTAACTGCCGCCTTTTCTCTATCGGCTTTATTCATTTGTTTTCTAGCCTGTCGTGTCTTAAACCAATGATATATCTTATCTAAGAGAGTATATTCATCAGGTGTCACACCAACCAATAAATGAGATAATTCAGTAGTAACTATCTTTGCTTCCGTATCTATAGTTATTTGACCGTTTACATCTGTAGGGGTTAATGCCATTGTTCCGATGGCAGACGCATGAATCCCTTGTTGAGAGGTATGCAATCCTCCTGCAATTAGAGTAAGATAGTATTCTTTTAGTTCGGGTTTATGCTTTAATACACTTGTTCTAGTAGAACATGATGCTATGCTTCTACCTAAATGTTCTGCTACCTCATTTCTAATTTTAGTATCTGCTGTCCAATTCTCAAGCAAATACTTATCATCTGCTGTCACCCAAGACTTTCTTGCGTTTGGTGCTTCTTTGAATGACCAGCCCTTTTTCATCTTTCTCTTAGGTTCGGGAACATTGGGAACAACCGACACTAAATTATCAAATGTTTTTATTTCATCCATCACTTGTGCGGTAGTTCTCGCATTATTGTGCTTATCATTAAGTAGATAAGTTATTTCTTCTATTTTTAACTGCTCTATTTTCGACAGTTCTCGCAGATGTTTTATTTCTTCGTTTTTCCATTCCATTATATCACTATCCATTGATAAACATTTTGTCTATCACCTGTTCACCATTAAACCACCGTTGAATCCATTGGGCCGCAAAGCCAGCAATAGCGGTGTGCATAAAGTGAATATCAGATGGTTGATTTGTTTTGTTAAATTCCTCTCCTTGACAGGAGAAAGAACCCTCCGGCCCTGCTAAAAAGGTATCAGAATACTTCTTGTCAGCCAAATAACTGATTAACGCGGCATTTCTACCCTGTGCGCGAAGGTCTAGCCACTTACCCATACATGACTCACCGAATCCCTGCTTATATAATAGCCGCCTCGCGTCTAAGTTATCAGCACAGCATATTACCAAATCATACCCATCAATTTGCTTTGTGGTTAAAATAGGATATGGATTCCTATTCACATTACCTTTTAGTTCTAATGCGTCAACTTTCTTTTTACTGGCTGAAACTGCTAGTTTCGCTTCACAAAAGTTCTGATACAGAAAGTTCTTTTTCTCAACAATATCAGGGTCTGAAATCGTTATGTCATATAGACCAGTCTGTGATAGTATTGGTGTCAAATAACTACCTATACCGCCTACTCCTATTATTAATATTTTTCTTTTATTCATATCTTATTCCCTCCAAAAACACTTCCATTGGAATTTGTAACATTTCTGTTTTGGTCATACCGTTCATCTTCAAAAAGTTTCTAAGTCCTAATCTAACTGATGTATCAACTACACCACAAACTTCTGCAACTTGCACTTGACTATAATCGCTTAATCCAATTTGCCTTCTAAATATAGAAGTGATATAAATTGCTGTAGCCAAATTAACCCGTGTGAAGGTTAAATCTCTCCTATCCATAAAGGATTTCAAATATCTTGCAACCTTTTTTGCATCCGAAATAAAACTTATATCGGCATCTAACTTTTGACAAGTTACTTCAATCCAACCGTCAGTATTTATTTGATGCAATACCCAGGGTTTACCCAATATTCTTGCCACTCTTTTTGAAACTTTTGATGCTCTCTTAATAGGAACATCATTTCTCTTAGCAATATCCCTAAGTAATACAGATACTCCTAATTCTCTAAGAGTGTAGAAAACGATAGAAACTGCTCTAATATCTAAGTCTATTCCCCGCATCTGTCCACTACGATATATTTTCTTATAATTGAATGCTACTCTATCCTTAAGACTATTACTTGGTTGATGATACGACAAAACCATATTACATACAACAATTCCTTTGTTAAGGCTTTCATCTGTCTTAGAGAATTTGGCGGCTCTATACAAATTTTGCATTAGTTTTTTGTTTTTCTGATTTTTAATATCAGACAAGGAGAAAATAGAACCCAATTTTCCTCTATCGGGTGCGCGACCAAACTCTTGTGAACCATGATTTACTGAAGTTCTTGAAACCGTTTCCTCCGGCATATTATCAACATGAACAAAACCACAATCTGAACAGGTTATCTCTCCAAGTCTTTCATCATATTTATTTTCTGTGCTATTACACTCTTTACATTCCATCATATCACTCCCAACATTTTCATATAGTCTAATTCTGACCAAAATTCTTCTTCATTACCAATAGCATCCCAGTTAAGCCGTTGTGGTATTGACCCATCTATCATAGTTTTGTCTAGATAGGAGGATATGGTATTAACTAGTTTTACAGTTTGTTTATCATTTAGTAATGCCATAGCCCTAGCAACAAACTGGTCGCCAACACTAGAGTTATTGTGTATATTATCAATACAAATTGGCCCAGACCACCAACCGTTTTGATAGTTCTCATCTTTATCGTTTCTCCTAAACCTAGCACCTTTGGTTGGCCTTTCAGTATTTCTGAATACGAAGGTTTTCACCTTTTGAACATTAGTTTTCCATGCTTTGTCTATAATTAACCAATCTGCTATCCTTCCTTTGACATACATTTTGGTAATTGGTATTTTCTCACCGTTAGAATCTTCTCCTTCTTCCTTTATAATTTTAATTCTATCAGAATACTTTTGTTGAACATCATCCATTAGTTTCTTTGCTCTTTCTTCAACAATATCATCAGTTCTATTTTGACTGAGAAAATTAATCATTACCTTTAATTGTGTTTCTGAGGGATTTTCTCCTAGTAATTCCCGCCATAGTTTCTTAGGACTACACATGTTCCATTTTTTTGAGCGCGTGTGACCTAAATGGTAGGAATTCATAAATCTATCTAATTCATCGGTGGCTAGTGGCCCCCAAACACCATCAGATATTTCCATAGCACATTCTGTGTCACTTATTCTTTTTACATTGAGTCTAGATTCCACTCTTTTACCATTATTAAAGAAATCATATGGCGCTCTATTTTCCAAAGCATATGATACATTTTCAGGCAAAGTTATCATATACATTAAGTATCTACCCAATACACTACCGTTTTCTTCAAAACAAGAACGATACAATACTCTAGAAAGAGCAGTTTTCAAATTTCTTTTCCCGGTTCTAAGTCCCATCAATTCATAATGGGGTTTCTTTCTAGAAACCATAACAAATCCCTTTTCTTCATGCCCTAATTCAAACAATATATCAAAATCGTCTGGTGTAGGGTCAAAATGTATAAATCTGTGGTTTCTTTTTCTGCCCCATCCGAATTTTTTAGAAAGTTCTGAACCCAATGTATTTATTATTGGTTCTCCCTTCTGTTGATAACCTGCTCTTGGTCTAGAGACATGAATACTAATTATTCCATTAGAACTAGAAATGGGATATGAGGAAGTTATTGGTATTGTTTGAGTATGATTTTGTCTACTATCATTGGGTTCTTCAATTACAAGACTTAGTATATATTTATATTTTAATTCTTCCATTATTCTTCCTCCTTATTAATTTCTAAATATCTTGCGTGTCTAACAACAGTTTCAAGATATTTATCTTTAGAAGTTTTATCATGAGTAATTCCCTCTAAAAAGAGGTTTCTCGTGACTATTCTTCTGTAATGCGCTAAAGTAATTTCACCATTTATATATTTATCATAGGCATCTTGTAATTTTGCCTTTTTATTATTTGATATAAAATCGTCAAGTATTAGAGGGTGTGCTAATATAACATCTTTCTTAGATTTCACAATATCCACCTGCACATGCTATTTCACCTTGCAGATTAGTGTTATCTTCTGTTTCAACTACTTGAGTCAAATCAATCTTCTTAGCATATTCTAAAAGCCTCTCATATTCAAGTTTGTCTATTTCTTCAAAGGGGGCTTGAGTATATGAGCCGCCGTCAAATGGTAGAACAGCCAATCCGTTATAATAATGTCGGTTCATCCACATCCATTCTCCCACAGCGTCCCATTCCTCATCTTTAATATAAACCGTTGCAGATACATTGTGTGAATTTAATCCATCAATATGTCCGGGTCTAACCCATCTAATTGACCAACGCTTAACTCTCTCAAGGAATCCTAAAGCAGTTTCGTGTTTTGCTACTGTCGCTCCGGTTGGTGCTTTTTGAGGAATAGTAATAAAGGCTTCTTCATCTTGCTTGAAATAATTATCTTCTACTAACTCAGGAATAGTTTCCTTTAGATAAGAATATATTGGTTCACTCTTATTAACTGTCATTCTTCTAATATAATATGGAGAATACCAAGCATGAATGCCCGATGATGAACCTACAACACAACTCGTTGTCCCTGATGGTTTAACACAAGTTACTCTAGCCGCAGGATTTACACCAAGAATCTTACTCACTCTTTGGTTTTCTGCTACTGCTATGCCCGAAGCATGTTCAATATCTAATTGATTGCAATTATTACTAGCAATACCAGTCATTGATACTCCCAATAAGGCTTCTTTTTCGGTTGTTGTCTGCCAAATTGGTCTTAGATAATGGAAATCTGTATATGCGGCTTGAAGTGTGCCTAAGAAAGAGGCTATTCTCGCTCTTTCCTCAAGGTCTGCCTGATTTTCTATTGAATTAGCATCAATTTCTGTCAGATTACAGAATTGATAGGGTCTAAGAGCAATTTCGCAACAGGGGTTTGTTCCCCAATCTTTATCGTGTGAAAAGTAGATTCCAGGTTCTCCAGACCCACTTATCCTGATTCTTTCCCATAGTTCTCTAAATACAGGTCTTTTGATTCTATGTCTTAGAATTAATGCTGAGTTATTTGCTCGGCCCCTTTGAGGATTATCGTCATACCAACGCCCCGCCTTACAACCAATCATTTTAGCGTCATCTGCGCTAAATAATGCTATTAGTGCTGACCTTCTAATGCCTCCTGATAATACTGCATCTGCAATATGACACAACATATCATGGCATTGAATAGAAGTTAATTGGTGGTCATTTTCCATATTTTGAAACATTCCTTCAATTTTAACTAGGCATTCTCTTAGTGGTGCAGGGCCGGGAGCCTTTCCACCACTTGTTTTCAGTAATTCTCCCTTTGGTCTTATTTGGCTGTAATCGAATCTTGGCGTGTTCTTCCTCTTTCCGGTATAACACTCCATGAGAATTCTTACTGCTTCTGCCCATCCTTGAATAGAATCTTCTAATACATATTTCCTAGTTTTTAGGCTAGGTTTTGAAACTGGCGGTAGATGCTTAACATGATGAGATTGAACAGAATATCCTACGCCCGTCCCACCAAGTAGTAGAAACATAGCCTCATTGAAACATTCAATAGAATCAATTGGCATATATGCACAATTATACATCCTATTTGGTGAAATTTCTACAGGTTTTCCTGCAAATTGCATTGAACGCATCGAAGGCAATACCTTCTTGGGTATAACATAGTTTTCATATACTTCCATAATTTCATGCAATAATTCATCATTTTCTAAATAACCAAAGGTCTTTAGATGCATATTCATGTTTCTTAGACATATTTCTGCCCATGTTTCTCGCCGTTCTTCTTGTGGAATCCACTTTGCATATTTTAGATTAACTGTTGTGTCTGATAATATTTTTGATGCTTTTTCGCTACTCATTCTTCTTCCTCCTTAAATTTCTTTCTCTTAAAACAAGTTTTCTCAAATGGCATTTCCTTTAATGTGGTAAAAGAGGTTAAAAACTCTCCTGAATTTTTCTTAATAACCCATTCTTTAACCATTAAGAATTCCCAATGATTGAACTCATTTATTACTTCTTTCCCATGAACATCATATAATTCATCAATGTTCTTGAATACATTTCCACCAAATAACACTCTAGTTTCTCCATCACATACAATTACTGCTCTTTTGCTTGTAGCAAGAACAAATCCTGTAGGGTAGAAATCTGCTCGCATTATGGCGAGTTCTTTATGAGAAATATAGTCACTTAATATCCAACCAAAGGTTTTCATTACATCTCTAACTATTAATTTCTGTATAAATGAATCGTTGTCTAATAGTGACATTTTCTCTCTCCTTTTGAAAAGGGGCAAAGTGGAGCCGATGGCCCACCGACTCCAAATTGCTAATTTTTTAGTTGAAGGAGATTCTAACCTAATCAGTTAGAACCGCCAACAACTGCGGGTGATAGAGTAACTTCCTCTACATTATCCCAGTTTACTTCACTAATTTCCTCTCGGCTAGTGATTTCACCATCCACAAACACCCAATAAGTCGGGTGGTCGGTAATTTGCTCTATTACCTCAGTTTCGGTTACTTGCAGTTCTGTGTGGCCTGTTTCATTCATTATTCTCAATAACATTCTTTTTCACTTCCTTATTTTTGCTGTCGGTTTATTGTTGTTGCGTTTGTTCTGCCGCTTCGTTTGCGGCTTGCGTTTCTAACAATCGCGCAGTTAAGGCATTAATCGTCTGCTCATACTGTGTGCATAATGCATTCAGACTGTTTGCCCTGTTTATAGCCTGTTGAAAACCAACACTCAACTGACTTAACTGTTCATTCTGCTGAGAAATAGTATTCTCCATTTCCTCAGCCCTATTCTTAAGTTCTTCTTTTGTTTCTGACTTCTTTTCTTCACTCATTTTATCGCCTCATTATTCCAAGCCACCGCGCTTAAGAGTTCCAATTAACTCACTCGCTTCCCCCTTATTAAGCCCGGCGGTTTCCCCATCGTAGCCTAGTCTAATTATGTAAGCAATCTGTTTTTCGGTTGCTGGAATGTCGTTCCAAGAATTATTCCCTGTTAGGACTGAAACCAATTTATCATACTGTTTATCAGACAAAGGTTTCTTTTCTACCATTCTTCGCTTCATATCGGTAAGGAATTTTTCTTCCCATTTGCTTCTCGCTTCTTCAACGAAAAAGGGTCTAACTCCATAATACTCACATACCTCAACAAAGATTGGGTCGGTTTGTTTTTCTTCAAGTCCCTGCACAATAAGATTTCGGCGTTCCAGCCTCTCTTGTTGTTTGGTCTTTTCCTGTTCTTCTTGGATTTTAACCTCGACCAACCTATCAGCCAGCCTTTTTTCCTCTCTTTCTATTCTTTCTTTGACTTCCTTAAGTCTAAAGTTGAAGATTACAAGGTCTTGATATAACTTTTCAGTAGGATAACCGCGTGTGTCTCTTTGATTATTTGGATTATCAGGATGATTCCATCTCCAAACAATACTAGCCATTTTATATCCGGTAGTAGCGGGTGTTCCAGAACCCGCCTTTCTAATTCTAGTCTTAGGAATGCTCATCTTATACTTGGAACTCCAGGTTTGACCTATTGTTCTTACATTCACTCTTAAATCAAAGTCCTTTACCGCATCAAATAGTGTCGTAAAATGCTCACCGTTATTATCCCACCAAGCATTCTTAATCATTGTTTTAACTCTAACTTGAATCCACTCATCAATCATATCATCTGTAATGTCTTGTGGTGACAGACCCGTTCTTTCTTGAATCTCTCTTAGAATCAAATATGAGTTAATGTGGTCTGAACCCACACAATCTCTATGACCTGTTTCAGTATTATGAATTTCAAAGTGATACACAACAGGATGGCCGCATAAACAAGAATCTTGATGTCCTGCACACCATTCTGGTATATCGTCTCTTAACGAGCGATACCATACATTACCTGTTGCTACCCATTCGTGTTTTGCATCATCATAATTATCCGCAACAGACAAAGCAACCATATTTCTCTTTAGTGCTTTATCCCAACGGCCATTACCTAATGCTCTCTTTACATCTATTTCTATATCTTCCATTATTCTTCCTCTCCAAATCCAAAGAATTCATATAAATAATCTATGAATAAATCATCATTACAATTATTTAATATATATTTCAGAACTGTAACTCGTCGAGTTTCCTGTTCATCATTTAATTGTTCTTCACTCATTTTTCCCATAAGTTTCCACTCCCATTTTAACTAATTTATTATCTATTGCGGAGAATCCCTTTGCTTCTAATAACATACAAAGCCCATGACCTTCCGGTTCCCCATGCTTTATCTTGAATACTAGAGGTTTATCCTTAGTTCCCCTATGAGGGAAATAAACAGGGTTTCTGAAACTAACCCATGCTCCCCCTACTTGGTCAGAATGACCACAAAAGTAACAGTTCATTCTTCCTCATCCTCATCATTCATAGCATAATAAGCCAAAGAATAAACCATATCCTCAATGTTTTGGTCATTTCTAGTTATATTATAAACAATTAACATGTCTATAATTTTAGCCATATCTTCATCAATCTTTCCTATCTTAATAGCCGCCTTAATCAAATCCATATCTATCATTTACTCTCCCCCATAATCTATTTTCTCATAAGCCCTTTGCTCTTTTAAGTGTGCTTCAAGCAATTCATCTATTTTCTCGTAAATAGGTTCGGCACACCCGCCTATTGTCTTTCTATGTAGACTTAACCATATAGCATAATGCCTATTTATTACAATTTTAACACTATCGTCTTCATTCATTGTTATTACTATTGGTGGCATATGCTCATCATCTATGAGCCTATACTCAACAACTTTCTTTTCTTCTGTTATTGGGTTATACATTTTTCTCCCTCTTTATCACATTAAACCATTGTGGTTGTGAACATATACATGGAATTTCCATAAATTCCGCTTCTGCTATTTGTTTTGCTATTATCATATTGCATTGTTTGCATTTCATATTTATTTCTCCTTATTGAATTGGTGCTTCTAGCGGGATTTGAACCCGCGTCATCAGGTCGAAAACCTGATATGATGGGCCATACTACACCATAGAAGCATATTAATTGGTGGCGTGAGTAGGATTTGAACCTACGAAGCACTACGCAAGAGGTCTTAAGCCTCTCCCCTTTGACCAACTTGGGTATCACGCCAATAACTCCTTTTAGATAGGAAATCAGTTCATGGAAGAATAAGTAATACCACTATACCAAGTTCTGGAAGACCTATGTTTTCTGATTATTACTTGGTAAACCTATCTCTAAAGCACCACTACTCAAGCATTACTTTGTGAGTGTAAATTGGGAAAGATGCTGTGGGGAGAGATTTCCACATACTACTATTAATATTGCACCTTTTATCGTAGTAAACCCATTATATTGCGACAAGTTATTATATTATTTTTCTTTAGAGTCCATCGCTATTAGCAATAGGACTAAATATCCCACCAAATCCATGATAACATCCTTGTCGCTTTCAATGTTAGCATTTCCTTGTATGAGTCGGTTTAGTTTATCGTCAATTCTGACCTTGAGTTGTTCTTGTCCATCAGACTTAGAAAATACTCGTATGGGAGATAGTGCTGAATCACCGTATGAATCATTCTTTGATAATAATAATTCAGTTATCTGCTGCATTTTACTGCTAATTTTCGTGGCAGTAGAATCAACCTTTGGTATAGGGTCTGGATTCTGCTTCCACTTATGATGCTGTTTTAATGCTCTCTCTTTCCAATCTATTCGTCTGCCATACATAGAAGGATGAGTTTGTTTATTCACTTTGGTTTTCTTACCCTTGCGCTTGTTTTTGTAAGGTAATTGCCCTCTTTGTTGCAATTCATTTATTTTTGCCCCTACGCTAGTAACTGTCCTATCTAATTGGTCAGCAATCTCTCTTGTTTTCAAACCACTCTTGTGTAGTTTAATCAGTTTCTTTACTTCTTTATCGTTCCATTTCATATTATTCACCTATTGTGTAATTCTCATCCCCGACACTATCGTTTTCACAATCTTTTCACCGACTGTGCATATATAAAATGCCCTACTTTGACCGGGCAAACCTATTCATTTTGATACGATTCATTGAATAGTTTCATTATTTCATTGTTTCAATGGGGGTCGAGGGGTGAGTGAGTGAGTGAGTGAGTAGTTATTATATTAAAATATATAAAATATTAAAACTATAACAATATGTCTCACTTCTCCTGCCTAAACTGGTTCATTTTGACTCAGTTTTTGTTTTACTCCAAAGTGAAGGAGTGTAAAAGTGTTCCAGTTTGACACAGTTTAGAAAAGCACTATCATATCATATTAGGGATATGAGATATGTCGTAAGTTATAATATAAGACATATGAATATACATACACAATCCTCAATGATTGTAATGAAATGAATGGTGTAATCTGTATAGTATTAGTTACACCTTTGGTTAATCGGTTCTTATAGGTGGATATGGTTAATCATGCTCTTGATTGCCGTTCTCCGCCGATTCTCCGAGATACCCTGCGCATGGCACTCTCCTATTTAAGAAGCCCCGCACCCTACCGACCCTATTCGTTAAGAGCCTATTAAATGGAATTAGAACCATATGGTAAGGTTAACTTTGCAACACGCACCTCATATAATGAAAGCATCTATTATGGGTATGAGCAAACGCTGGAAACCAGACCTAAGAACAGACGAGGAACGCGCAATAGACCGTTATTTGGTGCGCATAGCCGCTAAGGTGGCTAAAGAGGCCGCACGACCCCACGCAGAAAGACACCCAAACGATAAAAACAAGCCAAACCCGGACAGGTGCGTTAATTGGGAGGTTGAAGGCGATGAGTAATTTTCAGCGTCGTCATTTTATCGCTATTGCTAATTCTTTCGTAGCGACCTATAACCTGCTCGCTCTAAGACCTTCAAGGTATTGGAGGATTGAAAAGCGAGCAGTTGATGAAAGCCTAAGCGACATTATTCAGACCTTCAAGCGTGATAATTGGGGGTTTAGTGAGTTTCGCTTTAGAAAGCATATAGCAGATAGAACGATTCACCCTGAAAAGGACTCTATCCGCCAAAGACATTATTAAACGCCCTTCGGGGCCATACGCACAAAGCCTTCTTTATGACCATATGGTAGTTAAACGGTTTTGACTGTAAAAAAATGCTTAGTATTCTTGGTTTATATACTCTCAGTAGAGATAAACCCTATCAATTTGAACCACTTTGTGAACTATATCATTCTGTATCAGTTTACAACCATATGGTCGTGGCTTTGAACGAGCCGCTTAAGTAGGGGTAGGGGGTTCTCAGGCTACCGAACAGGAGATAATTGAACACGAAGGTGAATAATATGGAACAGATAGATTGGGATTCAGTTAAACAACGAATAAACGAACAATTAGCGGCTGATGCTGCTATGGGTGAGGAATCAAAGATACCATCTGAGATTGCACAGATGGCTCGCTCATTACTAACAATTGGCGACGGAACACCCGATAATTGGGACACGGTTGCAGACTCGGTTAAGAGTCTTTGCAAGCCATACCCCGGTTATGGGTGGAAGCGCGGAAATCAGGGAATACTACCAGCGGCGGCTCGCGCTGTTGTTGATTCTGCTTGTGACGAGATTTTCTCATCATTTAGTAGGGCATTCGCTGAAACCGAGTTATTCTCACAGCCATTACTACGCAAACACGGCAAGTCTAAGGGAAGCAAAACCTATGCCGATGCTAACGACTACGCGACTTCACTATGCAAGAAGGTGAGGTCAAACGCTCGCACACTTTACAAGGCTAAGGTGTGGGATGGAACTATTGAAGGATTGGCCGCTTGTGTTGATTCTGATGTAGCAGACGCTTCGGAGGAAGAATAAGCGGTTTAACCATCTCCTGTAAGGGACTAATTGGGGGTCGGGGGGTTTTTGCCCTCCGGCCTCCTTTTTTTTATTGTAGGTTCAGAATTAAGTGGAAAACTGATTGAATCATTCCAGCCTCTATCAACAGATAACCTCCTCGTAAAACAGCGAATTAATGTTGCGATAGGGATAAACAAAGCCTACATCAAACTCCATTGGGGCAGACTGAGCATAGTAAGCAATAGCAGACCGATTGTCGGGGGTTCTCCCAGATGAAATACCGGTTTAGTAAGTGGTGCTACCTAAAACCCTACAACGGTGCATGAGTCTAACATAAGTCTTATTCCCTGCTCACGAAGCCCCAATGATGGTGATTAAAATGAATCTGTGTGCATGTGGAAAGATAATATCGAATAACCAAGTAAAGTGTTATAATTGTAAGGTGATGAAGGATGAATAGATTAGAAAGGATTTTAGGTGCAATATATGAGATTACCAAGTTTGACACTCTTGATTATAGAACCGAAAGTGCAGAACACTTGTGGGAAATAGTAGAACAAGTCCATGAGTTATCAAAAAGGGGAATAAAGAATGAATAAGTATCTCGTTAATGTATGGGTTTCAGAAAACATCTGGAATCATAGAAGTGTATGGGTTGAGGGGCTATCCTTCCATGAGATACAGAATATGACTCCTCAAGAGTTTGTTAATTCTATTTATGAGTTTGAGGATATACTTGACCAAGAATACGGAAGCCAATCATTAGAAGAATGGGATATGGATTCAATTGAATTAGATGCTGAACACCCAGATAATATAATCCCATCAGATGAAAGACCAGATGTTGAGGATATTGACCCAAATGCCGGGAGAGGAAAGTAATGATTCTTGAAAGGGTAGTGTGTAGGGAATGCAAAATAGAAACTTGGCTTGGTAGAGAATGCCTACGATGTGGTTATTTCAATAGATGGCCGGTGATGAAATGAGTTTTATGTGTATAAATTGTGTTTGTGTATTTGAATGTCTTGGGCCATGCCCAGAATGTGAAAGAGGAATAGGAGTGAGAGAAATATGAATGAAATAGAGCAGATAGTTAAATTGCCTAATATCGTGATTGAAGTAGGACATGCAAAACAGGGGTCTAACCATGTTTTGATAGTCAAGAAACTGAGGGTCGGAGATGATGACCTGAATACAGCGATAGACAGGCTTGAAGAAGCACTAAAGCGGTTATATCCTTTAATTGGGGAGTAATCCTCAATTATTGGTTATGCCCTTTGGGGCCTTCGCTAACGCTCATATTCAAAGCAATACCATATGGTAACAATTAACTTTGTATTAGTTGCCCCGAAGGGTCTTTTTTGCGTCATTCTTCTTCTGAATAGGGGGCAACCCTCACAACAGGTAGCCCCTTAGAGAACTCACCGTTCCAATAGTATTTATTGTCTTCACGCCCATCATGGTGATTCCGGTATGCCTTCATTAGATTCAACCTTGCTGTTTTGCATATAGTTGTAGCGTAGGTTTCAGCAGTATAGAGGGGATGACGAGATTTACCATGAGGTAGCACCATAGCACCGATAGCAGGATTAGATTCATAACACTCCATCAAAGTCACATACATGCCATCCAACAGATTATCCACTATTGCATCTATTTTATCGCCCCATACAGGGGGTCGCCCTCCAAATGGCCGGTTTGGTATATCATAGAAGCAAGAAACGATTGATTGCCACCATGCCTTTCTTGTGTCGTGGTGGGCCGTTCCTTCTGCGATAATGTAGGTAATCAATGTCTTCCTGTTTTCATCCATATCATTATGCTGAAGCCATTCTGCTACCCTGTCTGTCTTTCTAAACCATGTATCATCATCCATACTGTTATCTACCATGCCCCTAAGAGCATTAATTCGTATATGATAGGGTTATACAAAGTTATTACCATATGGTGCGAAGCAAATGAAATGGCCCCGAAGGGCGCTAATTCACGATTATCTCCTTCACGATGTAGAAGGGGGTCGCAATCTCGGTCACAAGGTCATTCCACTTTTCGACATTTTTACCCCTCTTGATTCCGGTCAGTCGGTGGGCCTTGAACATCAGGTGTGTGACCCGATTCAAGTTCATGTTGGCAATCCGCTGTTCTGCTCGCCACTTGGAACTGAACAGTCCGAAGTGGTCTCCTGCTGTGTTCTGTATCTGATACACTCTCATGGCCATAGAGGACATTTCTGGTATATCAGGGTGTAACATATGTTATGATTCACAAAGCACAGTCACACCATATGGTATTACTTTGAATAAGCGTAGCGACCCCACTTTAATACCGAATTACTGAATAATTCGATATTAAAGCAGGTTGCCGGGGAGCGACTGAACACCCTATTCCTCGGAATCCTCCGAAGTGGCGGGTTCTGTGACCTTCGGCACGAAATCGTATGCCGGGAGGCCATCGTCGTTCATTGTTGAGCCATCCCAGTAGAAGGACTTACCATCCTTCTGCCTGTCATGGGCGGTGTATGCGTTAGTCAGCAAACGACCTACCTTCTCGGTAAATGCCTCAACCATCTCGGAAGCAGACCCATAGGGGCCACCGCCGGATTTACCGTGCTTCATCGTGTAGTGGATGAATCGGGGCATGCTCTCGAATATTGCCTCAATCTCATCACCAAACGCTGTTTTCTCACTCTTAATCAATGCATCCACATCATCCGGTAGCGTTGAGCGTGGCCCTTGCTGGATTGGGCTATTCTCGACATCTCGGAAGGCGTTGCAAATGCTGTTCCACCAATTCTTGCGCATGGTGGGATTAGCGTCGCCCTCGGATAGAAGGTAGTTAATGAATACCTCCCTGCTCTCCGGTAGTGAAGAAGCATTGACTTCCAACCAAGCCGTAATACGGCCCTTGTTGGCGTTCCACTTACTGTCGTCCATTGTGTAATCTGTTGCCATTCTTTTTCTCTCCTTTCTAATCTCCGTTTGTTCGTTCTGTCGCTCCCACGACAGCCAAAAAGGGCCATTCTCCTATATCAATGGGGTGTTCGCTACGCGAACTGCTCAAAGTTAATACCATATGGTAGGGATTCCTTTGGTATCATAACCCCCAAATGGGTCACCAGCGTTAACGGGGCAGAACCTGTCAAGACGCATCCTGACTCCCAAAATCGGCGCAACTGGCGTTGGTCGAGGTAATTGGGAAATGCGCGCACCTCGGCTTCCGAGCCGATTATGATGCATTCTGCCCCGCTTAGACTTACGGATAGCCATAGAGGATATTTCTGGTATATGGTTATTAATTATTCAAAGCGCAATTAGAACCATATGGTAACTAACTTTGCCAACAATCCCCATTATATACCAATTCCCCCTATATAGGGTATGAGCGCCCAACTAGCCTACCTAACTAACCTAACCCCCCACCCGGTAACTATATTGAATGATGAGGGGGAGGAATGGGATTCTATACCTTCATCTGGCTCTATCCGTCTGAATGAGAATGTTTCTGAGATAGGGAACTTGAAGATGGACTTAATCGAGGTTCCCATTCTATTCATTACCTTTGAGGCCGACAATGTTATATCAGATTGGCCGGAGAAGGATAACCACTTCTACATTGTCTCGGCTCTTGTTGCTAATGCCTACCCAGATAGAAAAGACTTCTTGATGGTTGCTAAGACTGTTAGAGATGAGAATGGTCGCATTAAGGGATGCACCGCATTTGCAAGCGCAACATCAGGAGAATTGATTAAATGAGGACTAAGAAGCAAATACTGCTCCACAAGGCGGCAATCCAAAGCAGAAAGCCCAGATACAAGGGTAAGTGCCACACTATCGCTAAAGGTCGGTGGTGTTGGGTCTGTAGAACAGGGCCACCCCACGAAGTCTCCAATAATCCATTCTGGTATAGGAATGGGTGATTGGGGCCACATTGTTAAACAAAGCATCTCAATGCAACCATATGGTATATTGCTTTGTTAAACCCCATACCGTCGGGACACCCCCTTTCCTCGCGTATCGGCCCTCCGCTTCGGAACTAGTTCATGTTAGAGGGGATAGGGTATTCAGGGGTAATCCTCGGTTGGGTGATTCTCACTCGTCTTCATCTTCATCGCTTGCATACAGCATCCTTACATCACCGGTCAAGGGCTGTGATTTTCCTATTTAGGGTATAATGCAAAGTTATTCCATACCATATGGTAATAAACTTTGCAAACCCCACCATATACAGAAAGTATGGTTATTGGCTGTTCATCGGCAGGTGGACACGCTGTGGCTGAATAACTCCCCTTTGACGGAGTAAGGCACACTCATCGGGGTTATAGTGGCCCACCGAGTCGGCTCGATTAAAGAGAAGGCAGGACAACGCCCTTAGCGGGGTGATGGGTGGTATTGGCGGGTTAGAGCATTGGAATCATTGTCTGAAGTCAAACCCATGCGAATTATTGGTAAGCGAAAGCAAAGACCAATCAGCACCCCATTTGAGGGTTAAACCTCTTGGTCAGGGTTGGCCCCAAAGCCTACAACCATATGGCTTTGTTTCCAAATTTTTTTTATTCTCTATAACCTTTTATTCTTATTCCATTGACTTGAATAGATAATACTTATTGGGTGGGGTATAACATATTAACAAGACCGCAGTAGTGACTATATACTCAAGCGCGCTACGCGTAATAGGGCTTGCACCACAAAGGGTAGTGAAGAATATAACAGTAATAACCATTTGATAAGAAATAGAATAGAATAAATTCGCGCTCTTGGCTAAAGGCATACGAATACCGGGTTTGCAGGGTTATTATACCCCCAATATAAGCATTAAATAGTCAATAATAGGTTGTTGTAATTTTATCCTGGAAATAGCATTAATAACAAATAAAAAATCGCGCAAGTGGCAAATAAATGACGGGCCAAAATTTCAGTTTTAAGGGGCTAATATTTTGTATTGGGAAGAAATACTAAAAGAAACCTATCCATCAAAGAGATTTGGTGGAGGGCAGAAAGCACATCGTTTTAAAACAACTGGAGTTGAATATCAAAACTATGATTCAAAAAATAATGGTTGGCCTGAAGATGGTAATTGTATAGTTAAGTGGGAATTTTCATTTGGAGTAAGAGAACACGGAATAAGAGAGTTTGGTTTTCTTGTGTATGAAATAATATTGCAATCCAACGATTACGATAATGATGATGTCACTATAAAAGATAGGAATCCAGCAGACTTTAATGCCACTATTGATGTTGATAGTTATGATAAGATATGGCCGACATTGGTTGAGATTCATCCAAAGAAAAATGGTGTGGCAGATATTGATGTTATGATGTGATACTATGAATTGGGAAAAGATTCTGAAATTGGATTACCCTGATTATATTGGGATTCCAATGCAACTGATGTCGTTGCCTCGGAGAGAACATAGTCGCATGGGAGATGTATATGGCATTTTTAGTCATGTTACAAATGGTGAATATACGCTTGAACCCGGAGAAAGGGGTAATAATGAGGAGTTTTGGACGGCATATCAGCCCCATGAACTTTCATTAACAGTAAACGAAGCAATTAATTATGCATTATTGTTGGATAAGCCGCATTTATTTAGTGAATATAATACACATGAGCCACTTGGTTTGAAAATATGGGGAGGAAGATATACATGACATGGAAAACTATTCTTAAGTTCATCTGGGAGCATCCATCGTCATCTTACTTGATTCGGGTAGGGGATTACATCGAAGTTAAGACTCGTGAGAAGAAACTATCTGGGGAAATAACTAAAATTATGATTGCTTTGGATAATGGTGATGTTGATGGGAGTTATCCTAGTGCGGTTGAAGTAGATAGTTATGATTTACGCTTAGGTTATTCAGGTAGTGCGCATTTTGGAGATACATTTGCATACTTTAATGAAATTAAGAAAGTAGGGCGTGATTAAGTTGAGTTGGAAAGATATATTAAAGAAAGAAGGTAAGAAATTACCAAAAATGCGCCAAAGAAGCCCGGCCACCTTACAACGAATGGCTGATGTAGAAGTGGAATTAGGAAAGTTAATAGAAGAAGGCATAACAACTGTGCTTCATCAGATGGACGCACATTCCATTGATGAATTACAACGAGAGGGTGAAGAAGACCCAATTAATGTTTATCATAGTGGTGGTTCTACTATATATGTAGATACTGAAGATGACTTTTATTTACAGGTTTATGTGTCAGGGACAGACACCAAGAAGGTCGAAGAAGGCGAGGAACATAGAAGTAAATTCGAAATAAGACCAATAGGAACATACCATTGGCCAAGCAGGAAATTTAATTTAGATGCTAGACTATTTGATAATATTGATGGTAAGACATTAAGAAGTTTGGTTCCCACTATGGAAACAAGAAATTGGCGTAAAAATCCCATAGGAACACAGAATCAAGCGGTGGAACCAGGTTTTGAGCAATTACCCGGAGAAGATGAAGATGTGGTTTAATGTTTTTAAGGGTTCTGACCGAAGAAGTAAAGAATATAATGCCGGATTAGAAGTGAAGGATATATCTGAAGTGGATTATGCAGAATTGGGTTTTCCCCTTCCAATATGGAGGAGCAAAAGCAGCAATAGATGGGTAGGCACAAAACAACTTAAAAAATTGTATCATACCAAAATGCATAGTTACTATTTGGTCGCTTGGAGATTTTCTGTTGCTGGACTCAGAAAAACGGAGTCTTTAAGCATGGCGCGAAAACATAAAGTAGCGGCACAAAACATTGAACCAATGCCGGGAACAAGATATAGGGCAACCTATGATAGACATGGAAATAATGTTGAATCACTACAACCAAGACCACCCGAAGAAGGTATGGTATGGAATTATGAATTATTAGAATGGGGCCGCAAGCATGTCCACCCTTTAAGAAAAGCCAAGAAAAGCATTCATTTTGCAACATTACGACAAGCCATAAAAGAATCAATTAATGTGCGTGATAAACACATTATATTTACTGTGGATTTATTGGATAGTATTAGGGAAAGATATGGTAAAATATTAGAAGAAAAGAACCTAATGACCCCAAAGAGTATTAGTGGACATGTAACTAGGTTAAATCATGTGTTTTTACGCAATAGCCTAGCAAAGTATTTGAATAGACACACAAAGTTTAGAAGAAATAATAAGAGTTATTTTTATGATGGAATAGAAAACCCATATAGGCGATACACTAATTCAGACCCTCTTGGTTATATGTTTGGGTAGTAGTATGGGTTGGCAATCTATTCTAAAAATTCGTGCAGATATATATGGGGTGAAACTCAAAATGTCCGATTATCATAGATTTGTTACTGACTTAAAACTAGCAGTAAAAGCCAAAGCCAAACCATATCATGATAAAGACTTATTGCCTACTGGTGAACCAAGACCGGGCGCAAAGAAATCATTTGTTAGATTGAATAGAAAGTCAGGAATAGCAACCGATGGAGGATTTTTCTTTACAGTAAGTGGATTAAATGCATCAACAGGTGAACGATACACATATCGGTTTGATATGAAAGAGCATGATGGAGATATATTTTATGAAACTGTCTATGGGCCAGGAGTCTTTTATGGTGTTACTTCTACCTTAGATAATGAAGAACAATTAATTATTGATGTAGCAACTGAAATAGGTAGAATTCATGAAAAGTGGGAACCACCCAAAACAGACCCAAGAGAAATAATGGATGAAATGCAAGAAGAACATGAAGAAAGTTCTGCTGATGTTGGTGCTTTTAGTTCAGAAGAACAAAGTCAAAGAGATGAGGCTAGAGATAAGGATAATCCCAAATTAGGCCCAGATGATTCAAAACCCTGGTGGAAAAGACTTAGAGATTGGAAAAGAAGAAGAAAATGAAAATCATAAAAACTATAGTAGCAATAATAGTAGGTATTAGAGCATTGGGAGGATTTAGACCATGAGTTGGCAAGATATTCTTAAAGTAGATATTAACGCTCAAGGCGGTTTCCGAGGAATAAGAATGACCTTAACTAAACTTTCCGAGGATTCTAATTATGAGTTTACTATTAGAAATTGGCCCAACAGCACACACTTAAATTTAGCGCCACCAAAGACTCATTATTTGGCTAATAAAGAAAGCGTCAGTAGTGTATTTGAAGAATTATTGGAGGAATTGCCTTGAGTTGGTTTGATATTATAAAATTTGGCCCTGATGAATCTGTTTTAGATGAGGCAATTAGAATGATAGACAGTTGGTATGAGGAACAAATAGACTATTATCTTACTGTTACCAGAAAAATGCGAGAGGTTTTAGCGTCTGAGGGCGATTTAGACTTTGATGATGATGATTTACCTAGAACAGATACAGAAAACATGATTCGTAATCTTCGTCAGATGATACACGAAGGCGAGGAACCCACAGTAAATGTTAGTAGGGACGGTGATTGGATTCAAGGTAGTATGGAAACCCGCGGATTTGGGGGTAATAGGGTAAATATGATAGAGATGGAACAGACTATTGGCGCTATGGCAGAAATGACTAAAGACTACAAGCGTAGATTTAATATGCAGAATGTCTTTGGTGCTAAATGGGCATGGGACAATGCAAATGCCAAACATATTTCGCGTAAACCATCATTAGGGAAAGACCCCCTAGAAACTCTAGGATATTTATATAATGATAATGAAATTACTGCCCCCACAGCAGAAGAAGTAAGGCCATTGATAAAAACAATGTTAGTTATGGCACATCTAAGAATTATATATAAAGACGAAATGGTGATGGGTAGAATCCATCCTCGTTTTTGGAAGAAATTATGGCATATAGATAAACCCGATGACTTAGATAGAAAGAAGGTAACAGAATTAATTTATTCCTATGACCCTATGAATATGGATGGGATGAGAAATCCCAACCAAGAGATTAGACTCAAAACTCAGGCAATAGCAAAAGCAATACAAAACCTACATATGTTGTCTAACAATGCCTCTTGGCTTCCTGGTATTCCATCTAAATATCCAGGAGAATACCCACGATGAAAGGAGAGAAACTAGTATGAGTTGGATATATTTGTTAAAGGCTAAAGATGTTGATTATGATACAACCTCCGTTAAAATATATTATCGGGTTATACCAAATGGTCAATGGAAACAATGGGATGAAACTGATGATAGATTAACTAGCCGCTATTTTGCTTTTGGAGCATTAAAATATGAAGCAAGGGTTCACTTAAAAGGAGAACTTAAAGGCGGTAATAAAAAAGGAATAATTCATGGAAAGGATGCTACCATTCAATATGTTATTTTAGATAGAAAGGAGCCAGCACCATGACTGATGAATGGTTCGATAATGTCCTGAAAAGCAGGAGAAAAATCTATATTAAGGGGCTTAGAAAAGAACTGTTAAAATGGTCTAAAACCAAGAAGAACGGTTATAAAATAGAAGCCCACGAATTACAGAAAATAATGAAACCAAAGTATCAAAAAACATATCTAGAATATCTGAAAAAGAGTTCTAAAAAGAAAAAACCCAGAAAGGGAGCATTTACAGGGCCAGCAGCCGCCCATACAAAATCAAAATTTGACGGTAGGGCAGTAGGAATTAATACTTTAATGGGAAAGATTCTAAAATTAAATGGTTGGGTTAAAAACAAAGATGTTTACGAGAAAATACATGAAAGAAAGGAAAGAAAAATTCAAAAATGAAAGAGAGGACATGGGAAATAGATTGGGACTACTGGGAAGCGCAAATTGAGGGTTATACTGCTTTAAAAAAAAAGAAGAAACTTTGGCGCGACCATAAGAATGAGAATAAGGAATTGATTGATGACCTTTTTGAATGGTATTGGAGTGAGGAAGAATGAAACAATGGCTAATCAGAAAACTTATTGCTCTAATGGGTAATATCTATGTTTGGTTAGACAAAAGACAAACTCATGAAGGCGGCCCAATAATGGGATTAGAAATTAATGATGATTTTGAAGGTATGTCTAGATATGAATTATGTGGTCACATTGAAGATAAGTTCGGATTAAAAAGAGATTCATTTTGGTTACTACAATCAACGCAGAAAATCAGATGGTGCTGTCAAACTGCTAGAAATATATTGGGGGAAGAAACTTGATTGATATTATTGCTAGAAACATTCGTTGGCATAATCCTAATTCTAAAAACCCCAAATTGAGGCAACCTCAACACGGAATGGCGGAGGCATATTTTAGATTACCTGATTTTGTTAGGAATCTTTCTGAAGAAGAACGGAGAAAACATGTTGAAGAAGGCATTAGAGGATATTTTAGTATCACAGCGACTGGAATACCTTATGATTTTGAATATGAAATTTTAGATGACCCTTTAGATTCTCCAAAAGCAACTCTTGATATGCCTAAATGGAAACGAAGCCTACAAAGAAGTAAAAAACCAAATAAATCCACTAAATTACCAGAATGGCCGCCTAAGAAACCATCCTGGTTTAAAACTAAAGCGGAATTGGCTGAAGAAAGGAGAAAACTAGCCGAGGAACGCAAAAGGAGAGAAGAAGAATGAGTTGGGAAAAATTGTTAAAATCAGAATATGTTTGGTTATTATATGAAGACGGCTACGATGACTCCGAATTAGCAGGTGTCTTTAAAAGTAAAGAAGCCGCAGAAAAATACATTGTGAAAACGCACACGATGAGTCGCCCACTAACAGCCGAAGACTTAGAAGACATTTATGCATCTTACGGTTATTTCATTGAAAAAAAGGAGTTGAAAGGTTAAATGACTTGGTTTAATATCATTAAGATGAATGAAGCAACAAAGTTCGCTAGAGAATGGCTTCTCCAATGGAAAGATGATACCATTCTTAGGCGTGAACTTGAGGGTTTTACTATGTTTCATGAACACTTTGGAACACCCTCACTTGAAGAATTTAAGACTACTTCTAGGCAACACTTTGAAGCGGCTCTTACTCCAAAATTTATGAAAATGTTATATGAAGGTGATGAAACTCTCCTTAAACAATTAGAGAAAAAAGGATTAAAGTTTGCGGATATAGATTGGAGAGAGGCGGGAACTGCTGTATTGAGTAGAGTAGATACGCTTATAGATAACTTAACTAAGGTTCCAAAAATTGGGGAAGAATATGATTTGGAATAGGATGGATTAACATGAATTGGAAAGATATACTAAAGATAAAAAATGTGGTTCGTGCTGAACAAGAAGATGGGTGTTGTAAAAAGATTCGTAATGCTGTGGTGAACAGTCCCGATTGGACTTACATTGATAGGAATTTTATCCATTCATCATCCTGTGATGACTTGAAGACATTTTTAGAGGGGTTTGCTAACATGGAACCAACCGATGAGGGTTATGATTTTAATAAAAAAGCATCAGCAAACCGTTTATTGGCGGCTTGGGCAGAATGTGAAAGATTATCCAATACCGACCCAATTGAGTTTGATACTAAAACACAACAGGAGTGGGCTTAATGGTATTACGATTCAAAACAATGTCTGAAAAGGAGTTAAAGACTATTTGGAATAAGTATTGGGAAGAAGATACCCAAACACCAAGATATGAACTAAGAGGAAACAAATATGGTAGATTTGGTGGCCAAGTAAAGGAAGCAATAGTTGCTTTTAGTGAGGATATTCCCGTAGGATATGCTTCTTGGAATGATTTCGGTGATTGGTTTAAGGTTCAAGGGGTCAGGGTTGCCCATCAATATCAAAATAAAGGAATAGGAAAGGCCCTAATGCAGCGAATATCTAAAATTTCAAATAAAATAGGAATAGTCAATGCCGGAAATCATAGTGGTAGCAAGTGGTTAAAGAATGGTTGGAAGGTAGGGAATAAACCAAAAGAACTAACTCAAGACGAGTGGAATGGCTTATCATTAAAATCTCCGGTATTAATCTTAGATAATAAACAAAAGAAATGGGAAGCGGTTTTACAACGCTAGAATCAAATATGTTAGACAACGGTAAGGCAACAGTTATAGGGGAATACAGTATGAGCAGTAATGAGCGTCGAGTATCTACTTGGTTTAACTTAATCAAGTTGGCCGGAGCAGTTACATCAGGAAGTGGAGGAAATGCTTCTAATCATACAGAACTGTTCAATAATCAATCAATAAACGCAAGGAGGTGCGATTGTGGCAAAAAAGGTAAAAAAGACAAGAGTAAGTGTAAATGTCGGCGGAAATGAAGTAGTGCAATCTTTCGACGGTGAATCGTTGAAACAGGCATATATAGATTGGAAACGGGAACATAGTAATCCAGATGATTTGTATATTGTAGGGGATTCTAGTGTTTTAAGTCTATTAAAAAAACATGGGGTTGCAGGTAGGGGCGGAGTAGGTCATCCTTCTGATAATACTGGAGCAGGGAGTATTATTGATACAATGGATAAAGTCCTATTGCAAGACAATTTAATAATGGAAGATGAAAAAATTGCATTAATGGATGTTAAAGAGGATTTGACATATACTGAAGCAAATAACAATCCCAAAGACATTCCTTTTAGAGTTCCGATTAAGGACAGTTATAACAAGAAATTGGGTAAATGGGAGTGGGAAACGGTTCGCGGTCACTATAGAACAGAAGGTTATATGCAAAAAAGAACTTTACCACCAGAAGAAGGTGGAGATGGAGCAGAAGAATCAGTTGATGCCGCCCCTCCAGAATATTTCAATGGACAGCCCCCAATGTGGAAAGCATTGTTTGGTAGTGGAGGATTCAAAAGTATGACTCTAAAACTGCTAGATAACTTAAAGTCAGCAGAAGTTTCCATACCCACACTAAATGTTAGACAGGGAGGAACTGCACAAACTATACTTAAAGTGGGTGCAGTTGAAAGGGAATTTCAGGAAAACCTTCTTGGTGAAGATTATAGAAGAAAGGACGGGCTATATAATGGTGCTAAAGCAAGTAGAGATTTACAGACTGTTGCTTTTAAGGGTGGAAAAGACGATGATTTAGTTAAAAGGGCCGCAGGTGTTTCTGAAATTGAAGGAGATATTGCTGGATATAAATTGAATGTTACTCCATTAATGATGAGAAAGATAGCAGTATCATTAGGGTTTGAAGAAAAACCCGAATCGGAAGGTGGCGCAGAAACCAAAGAGGATAAGATTGGTAAATCTTGGCAAGAGATATTAAAGGCAAAAGAATGTCCTAACTGTGGAACTCAAATGAAAAGAAGTCCACAGGGCATATTAAGAAGAAGAACGGGTAAGTGGTTTTGTCCTAAATGTAGGAGTAAATTTAATAGTTGGGAAAACCCGCCACCAGCACCAGAAATAGACCATAGAGGAAAGATAAGGTGAGAAAATGACTTGGATAGATGTATTAAAACACGGATTAGCAAACGATAGTAGAGAAGATAGAGAAATAATTTCAGAATTTGATAAACTACACGAAAGGTATATGGAATGGTCTAAGAGGGCCACCCCAAATATGAAAACTAGTGGTGGTATGAAAAGCAAAGAATATGAAGAATATCAATTAATGGGGGCAGACATACTAGCAAAATTGGGTATTGCTTCTAAGGAATATGGTAATTTGATTAGAGAAAATGTTAGTGATTCTCCAAGAAGACCAGTAATGAGACAACCATTTAATAGTGTAGGAATGCCTAAACCTTTAGATAAAAGCATAACTAAAGGTCGCTATGATAATTATTTCATAGACATACTAATCAAACAGATTGGCGGAGTATTGGTAGCACTAGAAGATGACAGCGGAGATTATGAATTAGATGACCATGAATTAGGAATAACTGTGGAAACATTAGAAAAGATGCGTGACCATTTACAGAAGGAAAGAATATGAAAGAATACTCTATTAAAAAAGAGTTTCGACACAGATTTAGAAATAAACATACTAGAGTAGAAGCAGAAATGATAGATAAGATATATGAGGGGGATAAGTTAACTCATTATGTTTTACAAGATGTGGCTAAAAGTAAACCCTGGCCATCTTGGAGAGAATCACTAAAAAGAAAAATTAATGTTACTCCTGAAGAACTTAAAGAACATTGGATAGAGATAACTAACTATGAATAAGGTGATTTAGAATGAGTTGGCAAGATATAGTTAAAAAGGCAAAACAAGGCCCACGCAAGAAAATGTGGATGGATGAAGAACATGAAAAGAGTATAGGTTATACTTACTTTCAAGAAAAAGCAGATAAAATGCAAAATGCACTTAAAGAAATTCAGGCTGATTTTAATGTTGTAGAAAGGGTGCTAAATAGGAATTGGCGGGGGAGTCGCCGTCTTAAACATATGGATAATATAAAAGAAACATTAAGGAATATTGATATGGAATTAAGGGAAATGGAAACATATGTTGAAAGGTTGGAAACTCATCGCACTTGGCGGTCAAATAAAGAAAGAGTTACGGGAACAAATATATTTGCACATCAGCCGGGATATGTGGAGTGATTTAGAATGAGTTGGAAAAAAGAAATTAAAAAAGAAATTAAAAAATATGGTAGCGATAGAGACTATATTGACCGACGGGTTGCTGACCAAACAAAAAGGATGAACGCAGAAAGGCGTAAGAAAAGAACGGCTCGAAAGCATTTGGAAACAGATGTGAAAAATGTCACTAGAGAACTAGAAGACATAAGGTGGGACGAGGTTCTCAATTACGGCCTTGACTCGACTTCAACCCGAGAAATGGAAGAACTAAGTAAAGCATTAGGTAAGGTTAGTGCCTTACTTCAGAAATGGTTGTGATACAATGAGTTGGAAAAAAGAAATTAAAAAAGCAAGCCAAGAATATGAAATAGTAAATAAATTTATGCAATACATGTATAACACTAGTGCTATGGATGGTGTGGGAATGTTATTTGAACAACCCTATCATGAAATGGAAGACCATAGAAAACAATATGTTCAGAAGTTTATAGATAATTGGAACGATGTTGGTAGAATATGGGGAATGTTAGATGACAATAAACGGCAACAATTAATGGATGCTATGAAAGAAAAGTATGGTTGATACTATGGTTAAAAGAAGACGATGTAAGTTGTGTAACCACGACAATAGGGATAATTTAGAGGAACAGTTAGAATCCTCGGCAATTACTCCTGACAAACTAGATAAGGAAATGAAGTGGTCTAGTGGAACTTCTGCTCGTCATCAAAGAAATCACATGGGAGATTATGTAGAAGCGTCTAATCCCCGATGTAATCTATGCACTCACCCCTTAAGGCCCGATTTTGAACAACACTTGAAAGAGGCTAAGATAACTCCTGCGGCAGTTGCTATGGCGATAGACTGTTCTGAAATACAGGTAACAAGGCATATGAAGAAACACCTACAACCATTGGTTCAGAAGTCTGCCGCAGCAATTATAGCAAGACAAGATGTTGATGAGATTGGTTCATTATCTAGGAATATTTCCAGACTTGAGGAAAAAATAGATGTTCTCTTTCAAGAGGAAGATATGCATCCTAAGTATATAGATAGTCTGACAAAACTAGCAAAGGAAATACGAGAGAGTTTGCGATATTTGTTAGAGTTCAAAGGTAAGTTAGTGCATAAGAGACAAGATACTATCATAGTAGCACAAATGCAAATAGTTCAAGAGGTATTAGCGCAGAATCACCCTCAAGTGTGGTTAGATGTTAAAGCAAAGATGGAGGAGAAGTTACAATGAGTTGGCAAGATATACTAAAAGATGATTTTAATGCCCCTATTGCTAGAAGGGGCGCACCGGAATTTCCAGCATTAATCAATGTCCCTCTTGCAGATGAAGAAAAGCCACATAATTACTATACTTTACAAGAAGTTATAGAAAATGCGCCGGGAACAGAACCTTATGGAGTTTATTATTCAAATTGGGAGAATCACCCTGAATCAGTTTTACATCTTGAACCTGAAGAAGCAAAAAAATATGCAGCAGATGAACATGACCCTGCCTATGATGGCCCAATGTGGAGAGAAGAAGAATGAGTTGGAAAGATATACTGAATAAAGGCGATGATAGGGGTTTATCTCCCGATGAATTAGACAATTGGATTGATGAGGCTACAAGGGATGATGATGATTGGGATTGTAAGGCGTGTGGAGAAAACACAAGTAAAGAAGAATATCAGCGATATGATGGATTTTGTGAAGAATGTAATAGAGATGCTAAAGAGGGATATTGAATGAATTGGAAAAAAATGATTTTGAAAGAGAAATATCACGGGCCGCCTAGATGGGGCGCTGGCGATTATGAGAGTTTTGATATGGGAGTAGAGATTAAGCGAATAAATCATCATATTGAAGAATTAACAATACTCTCTAAAAATAATATCCAGAAACTTAAAGCCATAGATGGGATGATTCCCTATCATATTGAAAAACTACAAGGGTTGATTGATGAAATGGATGAGAAAATTATAGAACAAAAAAAATATGGTGGGCATATAAAGAATTACAAGCCGCATGAAAGGGAGGATTTTAATCCTGTTCTACACGGGGCTAAATTTAGAAGACGGGAAACAGGTGAAGAAGAATGAGTTGGGGAAATATATTGAAACAAAACAGAAATGAAATATTAATAACTGATGTTAGGTTAGAAGAAGGCGGGGGAAGTCCTGAAGACCCTAATAGGTGGGTAAATTTTGATATTGATGACGCAGAAGTAACTGCGGCTGTTGATTTATATGTAGAGAATGGGTTCGGTCGCGCCCAGATTGCCTGTAAGATTACAAAGGCCATGTTAACAGGTAATGGTATTGAACCTACGGAAATAAAAGATTGTCAAGTTGATAAGAGTTATTCGGAATTAAGTTATAATAGTAGGGGCGACGGCTCCGGTAAATCTAAGGGTATTACTATACGCTTGGAACCCGTAGCGAGTATTAGTAAGCATAAAGATGGAACCTATCATGCTACTTTATACTTTTAGGAAGGTGAAAGAATGAGTTGGAAATCCCTACTAAAAAGCCATAGGTCAGGTAATACTGAATGGTATGGGGAAAGAGCAGATAAGATAAGGGAGTTTAATAATGAAAAACAGGCTAGGAATAAAATGTATGCTTTGAATAACAAGTTATCGGGTAATGAACCTAAGTGGCAACTTTATCACACTCCCCCAATGCCTATAATGCTTAAGAGGGTATTTGTATGAATGTAACTTCAAACTATGATGAATATTCTACAAGCACCTTTTACTATTATTTAGGTGGATAGAATGTCTTGGCAGATTTTGTTAAAGGCTCCCTCAGTATCGGGAGAACAAGAGTTGCCTGACACCAAGTTAATGTATGTAATGTATTTATCTGCTCCAAATGGATTAGAAGTAGTCAGACAGATTATACAAACTAATAAGTCTAATCGGGGAATTAGAAACATTCCCAAGTGGAATCAACAAATAATCAATACTGAAATAGGTAGATTAGGTAGGAAATATCCTCAAATAAGGAATATAGAAGATGTTCAAAAGAATGCTAATGCTCTAGCGTCTGATATGACAGAACTTACTACTAGAGATGTTAGTTACAAGAGCATAGAAACTAAGTTAAAGGACTTGATTGATGCTCAAGATTTTGAGGGTATTGAGAATTTTTTGCATTCAGATGATAAAAATCCAGGAAAAAGAAAGAGAGCCGTTTCTATGTTAAGTAATGAACTAAAGAGTTTAATAAGCACTAGTCCTCCTGATATGTATATTGATGCCTACTATTATCTAACAACCACCACTTCTGTATCAATAATGGATGACAATACTAAAGGAAAGACCATTACTTCTCCTGTTAGTTTTGGCGATGTTGATTTACCTAGTCCTGACTTTAGCACTATAGATTTAGGCCAGGCATTAAAGGGTTGGGTTAGAATTAGAGATGGCAAACTGCACTTTGTAAATAAAAAAGGGAAGTTTTCTGGTAAAATACCACCGTATGTTAAATTAGCACTAGAAGAAACATTGGGTTCAAAACTAAAATTAACGCCATCTAAATTAGTTAAATATATTGGTGGAGATATTAGTCCAGGAATGCATATAGAGCAACAAGAAACCACAGATTATGAATTAAATGTAGAAACTCCTGAAGATGTGTTCAATTATCTTAATCTATTGGTTAAATTAGGAATCAATTCTAATGAATTTATGTTAGGTAATCCCCCTGGTTTATTTTATAATACCGTATTAAAGCGAAAAGATGCTAACACTTCAATGATTTATCCAGCCCTTAGAGTAATACTAAAAGAACCACAGTTTAATGTAGAAGATTGGTATATGTCTGATAAAGGCACTAAGGAATCAAGGGCAGAAAACTATCTAAGAGATAAATTCTTGAGAGAATGGAAAGTGACTAGAACTAGACAAGGAGAAAAAATCACAGAAGAAGATATTAGTGAAGATATACAACAAGAAAGAGAAGAAGAACTTGTTGAGGGTGGTTTTGAGGAACTTAGAGTTTTATTCACAAAATCTCCAACAGAAAGAAAGAGGTTGTTGCGACTTAATAAAGATGGTATTAGGGATTTATATAATGATTATATGGACTCAGTTAAGGAAACCCTGAAAGAAGGAAGGTTTTTATTTAGTGAAGAAAACTATGATTTTCTAGTGGAACTAGAAAGTAACATAGATAAAGGAATAGATGTAGAAAAACTAGCAAATCACTTTGGATTACAAGACGCTACAGGAATTAGTGAAACACTAGAGGATATTTTAACTAATGATATTATGGAATCTACAGTTACAATGTCTGATTTGTTTGACGAGCCTACTACTGTTGGAACTGGAGCATTTAAGTATACAGGAAGAAGATTATCTTCTAATCTAAAGAAAAGAATTCTGGAACAATTAGAGGGGAATCCATCTGAGGATTTGAAAGATTTAAAGAAGGATATTGATACATTATATGATTTCTTGGTAAAAAACAAACAAGCCACGAAACCCGCAGAAAAGAAAAAACTAATTCAAGCCCTGAAAGATATGGATTCGGATTCAATTGATGTTTCTGACTTTTCTCCCACACAATTAGTTTTGGAAGACATAATTGAAATGATGTGTCAATTAAATTGGTTGTTTGGAAATAAGTCATTAATACAAATAAGAAACAGATTTTCTCGTGCTATTAAAGAAGGAACAGCAAAGAAACAAATTCCTAAGTTTATTACTGATTTTGAAGGAGAATATTCTAAAATTAGAGAGCAGTTAGTTAAGGTAACAAAGGATAAAATTAATAATATGATAGAATCTGAAAAAAGTATTACTCACTATGATAGGCTTGTCAGAAAAAACTACAAAACAGCAGACTTCTTTGGTAGAATGGTTGATATTGGGGTCTTAAGGAGGGCATAATATGGTTGATGAACAAGAGGCTTTACAAGATTTCTTTACTTTAACTTTGAAGGATTTTAGATTAAGATATAAACCCCAACTTAATGATTCTAACAAAGAGATGAATAATTTCATAAGAAAACTTAGGAATGACCCTCCTTTGTTGGATAGAGAAGTAGGTAAAGGTAATGTTTCTCATGTTAGAAAATTCAAGGCTTCAAGTAATAAGGATAAGTTTGTTAGAGATTTAGAACAAGAAATGAGAAATAAGGGTTTTACAGAAAACGGGATACAATCGTATATTATTTCTCTTAGACAAGCAACCAAGAAAAGAACAGATGCCCCGGAAATAGGGATTTTCATGTATAAAGGAAACCCCCTGACTATGAAGATGTTTGAAGAATCAGAATTAGATATTGAATTGTTATATCACCCAACTACTGTTAGACGAGAAGTATTAAACAGCGTAATAGCAGAATTAGAAAGACTACGGCCAGGAAACGCTAATCTTAAAATATTAAGAACATATGTGGAGAGTCTAGAAGAACCCTCTATTGAAACAAGTGGGACTGATAGAGAATCTAATTATTTCCCTGATTTAGCAATAGGTAGTTTTGATTTACAATTAACTCATAGAAGGAGAGAAATATATAATTATTGGGAAAAGGTTGCAAAGAAGTATAAAAAAGTAATTGATGCATCTAAAGCAATAATTACAGAATATGATTCTGGTAAAGACGATGGTTATGAAGAACTAGATGATGATATGTCTATAGATAATCAAAAGTCATTTCGTGCTACATTCAAAAAGTTGGTAGAAAATATAGACAATCCTAATGATAGAAATAATTATGTTGTAGAATTAAAACCAACTAATATTATAGCAACAGACTTACATGAAGGAAGACTACACAATATTGTTATGATTTGGTTTAATACTATAGAAAAAATAGAATTATCCTTTTCTGGTGGAGTAGATTATGGTAAGGACAAAGAGGGCCATGTTGATAGAAGCGCATGGGAAGATGATTCAGGAGCAACACCTGAAGAAATAAGACAATATGAAGCACAAGAGGACGAAATGCGGCGTAGATTTAAAGAAGAAAAGTCGGGCGCACGAAAACTAATGAGAACTAAGATTTTAGTTGACCCTCTATTGGCATATCTAGTAAATAATAATAAAATTGAAATAGGAGCATATTCAAAAACTGAATCGGATTCCGAAGTTAAAATGGGAATCAAAAGACAAATAAGAAGAATAAAAAGTATTATGGACGAAGCAGATGATGAGTCTATTGTTGATGCATTGGAGGAATATGTTGATAATATTAAAGGCCGCGCTAGTGATGCAAGTAAAGATGATATTTTTCATTTACCCTTTACTGCTCAAGTAGATAGGGAGTTTGGAATGAAAACACAAGAGATTCATTGGGCAGAATCATTGATTACGGGTCGCCCCCTCAAGCGTGAAAACATTTTGTTACTACATAGAAATTTCTTAAGCGCGGTTAATACATTAATTCAGCCGGATAAGGAATTAGATAGAACAATAGACCCAGTAGACCAATCGCCCTTAAGGGCAGAAGAATCGCTTCAACATGAAAGGAGTAAAACTCCCTATCCTGAACCTGTTGGTTATACTACCGGTCAAGAAGGAAAACTTAGAGAACATAGTGGTAAAATGAAGGGTTTAATCAATAAACTAATTGCGGCAATAGATGATTATTATGTTGACCCCGCCAATAGTCAATATTATCCCTTTCATAGAGATGAAGCAGATGAATTATTTTCCGATTTAGATGTAGTTGGCTTAAAAAGAACCCTACAGGTTCATTGGAAGAAACCAAGTAAAGGTAATTGGAAGGCTATGAGTGTGATGGCTAAACAATTTAATAGACACGGAATTGGTTTTGTTACTTATACACAAATGAAAGATATTGTTGATTGGTTAAAAGCACTCAAGCATTATGAAGGTAAAAATATAAATCGTTTGATTAGAAAGGCCCAAAATGCTTATGATGCCCTTGAAGAAATTACTACACTAAAAGGAATTGGTAGAACCTTAACAAATGAGAATCAAATTTACTTTGCTAAATATATTGATTTGATGGCTAAAAAGAATGGTAATGATATTACTGATGAAAGGTTCCCGGAATATGGAGGTAGCCTTATTTCTGAGTTAGCCCCACAGTATGATGATGCTAATGAAGAATATCCAATGAAGGCATTAAGAAAATGGATTGGTGCAAGAAAAAAATCATTCACAAAAACTGATTTAGAAGGCACTACACTAAGCAAAAGAAAGAGAGCAATAATGCATGAATACTTAGGCATGACTAAAGTAACAAAGTCTGATGTGGAAAATAATATTTTAGTTGCTCATGATACTATTAGAAAGATTGTAGGTAAACCAACCTATTTTGCCTTTGGTGATACTTCTGACTTTGATGATGTTAATAATACTATAGATGTAGTAAAGAAGTCATATAATGTAGAACTAATGCCAATTGAAATTGAAAATATAGTCAATGATTTTAATTCACATCGGGAACTCTCTAAGAAATATGGATTATCAGAAGAAGTAATCTATAGAGTTAAGGCTATGTATAGGTGATATTATGAGTTGGTTTAGTATTATTTTTAAAGAGGATATTTCTCCCTGGGATTCTAAGGATATGCAAGAGAAACTCAAGGAATTTCGTCGTAATATGGAGGAAGGGATTTTTGACCCTCTTGATGAATGGGCCGATGAAATGGTTGCAGAAGATAATAAAGTGCAGGTTGCCGCACCTAAACATGTAACTTTAGTTTCAGGCCCAAAACCACAAGGCTCGGCTAATTTGGGTTCAAACGCTCAAAGTATAGAGGCACGAAATCAAGCGGCTTTAGCCGCAGCCGGAACACCACCACCACCACCACCATCAGACCCTGAACCACAATTACCACAAGAAACAGGAGATTCAGAAGCAGATATGCAAGCAGGTTATGATTATCGAAGAAAGTTATTAGAATGGACAAAAAGACAGGGCAACCAAGAGAAAAAATCTATGTGGTTTGATACTATTAAAGGAAAGAAAAAGGGCGTAGGAACCCGATATACTGGCCGAAAGTGGGTCAAAGAAGAAGAAAAGAAAAGAAGGCGCAAAGAAGCCAAAGAAGAAATCGAGAGAGATAGAAAGGATGAGAAAGAATGAAATGGGAAGAAATAATTAAAAATCCGGACACATGGTTTCTTAGGGTGTTAGGTGTTAGTAGGAAATTCAACGATGGTCTAACATTGTTAATAGACGGTATTGGTGACCTATATCAAATATACAAAGAAAGTGAACTGGAAGACACAGAATTAGATGAACTAACAGATGAATTGTTAATTCACTATAAATCCTTCAATAAAAAAGCAGACGAATTATTTCAGATGGCGAAGAAAAGAGATGAGTTAAGGTAGATACTATGGAATTAGAAGAAATGAATTTTGCTCATGATATGGATATGGAGTTATCCAGACACTCCTTCCCATATTTCTTTCAGAATGTGTGTGGAATGATGTTTCCCGATTACATGGAAGAATGGTTAGATACCATGCAAAATACAGATAGAACTGTAATTATATGTGCTAGGGACCACGGAAAATCAGTATTCATGCATTCTTGGGTAGTTTGGAATTTAGTGTTCCAAGAACCCCCATTCCAAATGCTATACATATCATCTAACCAAAAGCAGACTTTAGTTCACATGAGAGAGATAGACAGAATGTTTAATATTCCACAGTTAAAGAAATTCAAACCGTCAAAGGGTTGGGCTATTGGAAACATTACATTGACTAATGGTAATTCTGTTCTTGAAAGGTCAGTAGGTTCTCAGATTCGTGGGCTTCACCCTCAAGAAATTATTATTGACGACCCTTTGAAAGAATTTAGTTTGGTTGGTATTCAAAGAGTTACTGATTGGTTCTTCGGTGACATGATTCCAACTCTCCACCATTCTGCTAGTCTAAGAATGATAGGCACTCCATTTACATATACTGATATTTTCTCACAATTAAAGGATAATAGTGCATATACCGTAAGAGAATATCCCTGTCTTAATTCAATGAATGAACCTCTTTGGCCTCAAAGATGGGATGCAGATGCATTAAACCAACGAAAGGCAGAAATAGGCTCACTTAAATTCACAAGGGAATACCTGTGTGTTCCAGTTTCGACGGGAACTGCCCTATTTGCACCAGAACATACAGAAAAGGCAAAAAACAGGGATTATATACTTAAATTAGGCCATCGAAAAGATAAGGGCTACAAATATTATATTGGGGTTGACCCTGCTATCTCTACTGATGGCGACTACAATGTTATTATGGTATTAGAAGTAGATGAAAATAAGAATAAAACCATTGTTCATGTAGATAGAGCCAAGAATGTGCAATTTAGAGAGAATATTGATAAATTAAGGATAATTGGTAAGATATTTGAGCCGGAAGCAATACTTTATGAAACTAACACTTTCGCTAAAGCCTTTACACAGGAACTTAGAAACATTTCTGACCTAAATGTGATGGATTTCGATACTACTAGAAGAAAGAAGCAGGAAATTATTCTAAACCTTCAAATGAACTTTGAAAATGGTAAAATGGTGCTACCTTATGGCGATAATAATAGTAGAACCATGACTAATGCTATAATTGAGGAATTATCCATGTTTTCCATCACCGATTCCGGCAAGTTTGAAGGAGTGGGGGCGCACGATGACTTGGTTATGGCCCTTGCGTTAGCAAATGCGGCTACACAGGGGGCATCAGACACCTTTATGCTCATAGACGACCTCGGACTATTTGATGCTCCAGAAACGGCCCCAATGGGTATTCCATCGGGTGTTATGGGGCTAAATTTTTAATGCAGGTGATGATAAATGGCTGATATTGGATTAGTTGCGGAAGAAGCAGAAACTCTTGCTCAAATTGAAGAAGAACAAGCAGAACAAGCGAGGGCTAATGTGCCTAAATTGGAAGAAGCGGCTAGATTAGAACAAGAGAAAGAGGATGCCTTAAATCGCCTTACTGCAAAGAAAATGTTCTTTTTAGATAGTTTACCAATAAGGGATGATAATGAAATTGCTACGCGCTTTTCTAAGGAATATAAGACTAATTTAACTGAAGCAAAAAAGGCATTATCTCAATATCCAACCAAATATGAAATTCAAGGACATGATGTTCCAAATATGATAAAACAAATGCGGCATTATAGACGCAACTTAAAGGGAGAAGATAGGAATAATATGACTAAATCCATAGAGAAGGTTATTTATGCCTATTCTGACTATTTAGACAAGTGTGTAGATAGTATTTATTGGATAAGAAAATACAAGGTTCCCCTTAAAAGAATAGGATATGATGAAACATCACTTAATAAATTAAATTCAATAAAAGACGAAGATACCAGAAGGGACTTAATTGATAAATTATGTAAAATATGGGAATTTGACTTGAATAGCAGAAAAATGTCATATGGAAAAGAACATGCTGTATTTACTAAAAATATTACTAAAGTTAAAAAAGAGTTTAATGTTCTAGTAAAAAAGCAATATCAATCCTATTCTACTAAAGATGACTTAAAAAAACAAGTATTGGAAATAGTATGTAATACTCCTGGTATATCTTCTAGACAAATACATGAAGTTCTACCCTATAATTTATATAAAAAGGCTACACCACATATAATTGCTAAAATGGCAAGAGAAGTAGATATTATTAATGTAGATGGCGCTCATTATAAAGTAAGTGATGACATAAAGAAGAATATTTGGGCTTATACTGCAGCCTTTATTGACTCAGATGGTTATATTACTATGGATAAGAATAAGAACCCTAGAGTTGGGCTTGTAGCAACAGGTAATAGAGGTAAGGCTTTTATGATTGGTATGCAAAAATCGCTTGGCTGCGGGAGGCTGCATCTTGACCAGAAATCTCCACAAGACACAAGACCTGTAAATAGATTAAACTTCTATTCTCAAGAGGATATTGTAAAGTTGCTTAATAACTGTAAACCCCACTTTAAGTTAAAGGGAAAGAATGCTGATGTATTGTTAGAATTGATTAGAATGAAGAAATCACATAAAAAAGAAGATTGGTATAATGAACGGTGTGATGAGTTATTCAAGTTAATGAAGTATTATAACCATAGCGATAATACTAAATTTGATTGGGCCAAATATGATATTGACATTGATAACATTTCTAAACTTGAAAACAATTCTAAATTAACCATAATGGATGATTTGGATGCTTTAGCAAAAGCGTAGATATAATAAGGGCTAGTATATAGAGGCATTGAGGGTAACACTATGGTTGAAGAATCACGAACCTTTTCGATAAGAAATTTCTTTAGGAGAACTACTCCTAAACCGCAAGACAGAACAGTATTTAATCCTGGAATACAGGAAAAAGATACTTCTTATCTTATTACTTCTCCAATACTTTATCATATTGCTCAACAGTCTGTTATTGTTAGAACCTGCACAGTTCAACTTAAAAATGAAATTTTCCGCAGGGGCTATGAATGGAAAGAAAAATTCTCAATGAAGTGTGGTGGTTGTAGTAAGGAGCATGAATCTCCGGTTGATGAATGCACCGAATGTGGTTCTATGGATTTGGTCAAACCGGATAAAAATCAATTAAAATATGCTAAAAAATTATTGGGCGGATATGTTAATAAATCAGAACAAATGTTTATTGATATTCTAAAAGAAATGGAAGATGATTTGAATATAATGGATGATGCCTATTGTATTTTAGTTAAAGAATATTATATTGATGGTAATGGAGAAGTTAAGATGCATAGGATTAAAGAAATGTATAGGGGTGACCCAGTAACTATGCACATATATTCTGATGAGTATGGAGAAAAAGGAAATAGTGGATTTTCTTGTATAAACCATAGAGATTACATTGATGAAAATCCTGTAGGGAATTGTGAAATGTGTGGTTCTAATTTATATCCAGTTCATTATGTTAATAGAACAAATGGAGTAGAGCAGTATTTCTTAAAGGGAGAAGTGTTACACTTTAGCAAATATAGCCCTAGTAGATTGTATGGGTTATCTCCAATATTGACTCTTTGGAACAATGTTACTACTCTTATTGCTATGGAAAATTATGTTAATTCTTCCTATGCAAAACAAAGGATGCCGAGAGGCATTCTTGCAGTTCAAACTAGAAATATTGAATCCATGAAATCCTTTTGGCGTGGAGTCAAAGAAAAGATGGAACAAGACCCTCACTTCATTCCTGTAATGGGAATAGAATCAGAAAACGGAAGGGGTGGTGTAGAATGGGTTCAATTTATGAATACCCTAAAAGAGATGGACTATATTGCTGTTAAGGATGACCTTAGAGATAGAATAGCAGCATTCTATGGTGTAAGTAAAATCTTCATGGCTGATAATTCTACTAGTGGTGGATTAAACAATGAAGGTATGCAAATCCTAGTTACTAATCGCGCAGTAGAAATGGCACAGACAATTTGGAATAATTATGTCTTTCCATTCATGACTAAAGAATTAGGTATTACTGATTGGCAACTTAAGTTGCCTCCATCTGAAGAAGAAGATGAGTTGTTTAAAATTAGATTACGAGAACTTGAAATTCAAATTGCTGCTTCCATGAAGAATATTGGCTTTGATGTGAATATGGATGATAAAGGTGAGTTTATGTATACAAAAATACCAGAAAAGAAAGAACAAGGTGAAGGAAGCGGAGATGCTGAAACTGACCCCTATGCTGGAACAAATATAGATGCTAGCCAAATGGGTCAATTACAAGAACAATTGATAAGTGGTCAAGGTGGAGGACAAAATGAAGGTGGGGAACAAAAAAGTAAGCCCCAAGAGAATCCACCAGCCACAAGGAATAAAGGCAGAAGTAGCGTAGGCCCAGACAAGAGGTTTAGCGGTTTGCCTGAAGAAGCAGGTAATCAGAATGTGGATAAAAGAACCGAAAGAAGGATTCCATAAGGAGGAAATAAAATGAGTGAAGAAAAGACACTAAGAGAGTTGCAAGAAGAATTGGTTAAAGCAAAGAACCGGATTCATAATGAACAAAGACCTACTAAAAGTAGGAATTTTGATTATGTTGGCCCCGACCCCAATGCTGTAGAAAAGAAGATATTAGGTTCAGGTGATATACCTGATGTTATCTTGTTACCAAGTAAGAAAAAGCGACGAACAGAAAATAAGTGGTGATTTGAATGCCCTCTTTCTTTGATATATTGAAAGAGGATTTACCCGAAGGAGATATAACTCCAGCCGACTTTGCAAACATACTTGGCGCAAGAGAAGAAGAACGAGAAGAATCTTTTCAAGTCGGGGATAGAAAAAGAATTGCCGAAGAAAAGAGGCAAAAGCAGATACTTGAGAAATTAATAAATGAAACTAAGGAGGTTATTAGGCGAGTAAAAAGAGGCCAAGAAATAAGACCTTCCTTTTTATCAGGTTGGAATGATTTGTTAAATTTAAGTAATAATGAACTTAGAGCAAAATCGTTAAGAAAATTTAACAATAAATTGAAAAGACCAGCGGCAACTGCTGAATGGCGAGAACTTAAAAATTTAATGAACCAAAGAGATGGACAAGATACTAATTGGGACTTATGGATGGGTGCAATAAAAGAAGCGTTTGGTTATGGTAAGTTAACTAACCGTTCTTTGGGTAAAATAAGGAGATACATAGATAATCCACAAGATAAAGAGTTTGCACCAAAAACACCTCAAAAAATAATAGAAATAAATTATGCTTCACCAATAGAACAAAGATATTATAAACAAGATTCTGAAAGAGTTAATGATGATTATGAGGATATTGTTTCTGAATGGGAAATCAAAGTAAGAACCATTAAAAACAATGAAACTTTAGCAGAAGAAGCAATTGAAAAGGCTAAATTATTGGGGCTTACGCTTCGCAGATTAAAGGAAGGATGGACAGAAAATCAACAGGATAATTTTTGGAATAATCCTGAAACAAGAAGGAACATTCAAAGTGCATTTGACCATATAAATGCTTCAATTAAAGAATATAAAAAGAGCATTAGAGAACAATGGAAAGGACTTAATATTTTATGGGATGCAATTCAAATGTTAACTGGAAAAGATGCGGATAGTATATTTAATCCTAGTGATTATAATTTTCGTGAAATAGACCAAGAAGTAATAGAACAATATATAGAATTAAGTAAAAAGAAACTTGCCAACTTTATTGCTTCATTAGGTGATGATGAACCAGATAGAGAGAGAATGGAAGAAGAAGAATGGAAACAGAAGGTTCAAACAATTTTACAGGAGGAAGAAGAATGAATTGGGAAGATATAATAAAGGCTGAGAGAAAACAGGAATTTCTAGATGAACTTAATAGTGATGGTATTTTTAGCCCGCTTGCGGGTTGGGGAAGGTTCTTTGATGAGATGGGTGCAATTGATGAGAAAGAGAGATGGTATTTTGTAGAGAAACCCTGGAAATGGCAAGATGAATATGATTTAACAAATGCTCTTATTGATGCATTAAATGAGAATCAAGGTGAATGGAAACATGGTGACCCAGATTTTTCGGATATGGGTGCAGTATCAGAATATATGCATGAAAAACAACTCTTTTTCTTTGACCAACAAAAAATTAAAGAACATATTAACGAATTGAAGGGGAAGAAACAATGACTTGGCAAGAAGTGTTAAAAAGTGCATCTAAGTATGAATCAGCAGTTGCAGAAGAATTTGCACCTGAAGAAATGAACAAAAAGGATGATAGTCCTCTTTTGCAGAAGTTAAACAAAAAGCAAAAGAAGAAAGTCAAGAAACTATTACAATCAGCACAGCCCTCAGAATATCTAGGACAAGAATATACTAAGGCTGGTGCTTTACTAGAGGAATTAAAAGTATTAGGTTTAATGAAATCTAAAGGAGAGAAAAAACTTCTAGCAAAACTAGAAGAAAACAATGTAGATATTATTGCTGCTTCAGCAGAATTAAGAAAGGACTATGAAAATATGTATAGGAGAATTAGGGGATTAGTTTACCCTAAAAGGAGAGAAGTGTTTAGCGATGCTGGAACTAATACAGGTGAATCAAATCGTGAAATGGACGATTATGATAGGGAAGCATCCCGCGAACAAAGAGATGGTTAAAATGACAGAAGAAAATGAAAACGAAATGTTGCTTCTAATGAAGGAACTAGTAGAAAAAATAAAACAATTGGAACAAACTGTGTATAATAAGGACAATATGTTGATGAAATCTGGTTTTGTGGTGGTCAATTCCCCCACACCGATTACAGAAGGCAGTTCTGGTATGCCCGATGGAGATACAATAGCAAAGATGGATTGGAAGGAAATTGGTAATATGATACAAAGAATAGAAGGTGGTTACTGATGCCGGAAAAAATAACTTATGAAGAAGTATTAGTGGAAAAATTAACTAAGGCATTGAAAGAAGTAGTGGAACAAATAAGCGAAGATAATTTGTGGAGTGGTAAACCCCCTCACACTTCGCCTATGCATGAAGGTAAAGGAGATTCTGATATACAAAAGGTTACTAAACCAAAGGCAGAAAATGTTTCTGAAAAGAATCCTGTTGGTGGAGAGATAAGTAAAGCGCCGCCAATACCGAATCCTAGAAAGCCCTGGAACTCCAGAAGAAATGAAGATATGAATAAATTTGAGGCAAGAAAACTATTTCAAGAAAAAGTAGACCCCGATTTAGAAAGAAAGGGGAAGAATGAAGCCTTTACTTCTCATAGAATTGATTGTGGAAAGGAATTAGGTATGAGTCCAGAAACTGCATTGAAACATGCATTGGATTTATATATGGTTCAAGAAGATGAAACTGTTGATAGAAAAGAAGGCGAGTTTGCAGAAATTAGGATAGGTGCTGGAGACCTGTTGTTTTACTTTGAATAGGATTGTTTATATGCCTCTTTCTGGATTAGTCTTTGATAAGAAAAAGAAGAAGAAGAAACCTGCTCTTAGCAAACGGGTTTTAGACTTCTTTGAGAAGACTCGCTTTGCTTATTTATCTGCTAGGGAAGACCCTAGAGAATATGGTAAAGAATGGAAAAAGGCCGTTGAAGGTATAAGAGAGAAATTTGATGTATTAGATGACCTTTCTGAAACAATAAAAAAATATATAGATGAAGATGATTTATTTTCTAAAGAAGCACTAGACGCAAATTCTAATGTATCTGGGCGCATATATGAAAAGATTAAAGAAATGAGGTTTCAATCTGATGAGGTAAATGACCCCTTTGCTAAGACAATGGGTGATGAAGTTATAGAAAATTTGCTCAAGGATTCCTCTATATATGCTATGTTCATACACTATGCCTTACGCGCACACACGCATAGCATTACAGATAGGGCTTGGGATGAGAACGACCTAAAGCCCGACACTATTACAGAAGGGGCTATAGGATTAGATTTAGCCATTAGTGATATTCCAATTTACATTGTTGAGCATTATGGAGATGATAAAGATTCTACTAGAGTGAAATCAAAATTCAAGGGAGCATTGAAACTCTTGAAAAAGGTGTTCTTATCAGAAAACTCAGAAGAAGCCTGGGAAAGACTAGTTAATATAAAAATTAATAAGAAAGAGAAGTCTGATGATGAAAAGGAAGAAGTTGATTTTGTAATTCCAAATAAACCAATGTATAGGATTTTTGATATAGATGATATTAAGGAACTAAAAGGATTTACAGGAGAATGGTTAATTCAAGAAAAATACGATGGGATGAGAATACAAATTCATAAATTAGATGATAAAATTAAGATATATTCATACAATAATAAAGACATTACTGATAAGTGTCCTAAGATAGTAAAAAGATTAGAGAATAAGTCTTTTAAGGATATAGTATTAGATGCAGAATTGATACTATTTGATGAAGATGAACCATTACATAGAGCAGACACTATTGCTCATGTTTTTAAGGGTAAATATAAAAATAATGAACTAAGGGCGCATGTTTTTGATATTATGCGCCATGAAGGAGAAAATCTAATGGATAGTCCATTAAGGGATAGAATTAATACCTTGTTTTATCAACTATCTTCACACTCATCTGAGGAATTAGCATTTCCTTCTAAGAAAGACTCCAAAATAGCAGATAGTCTAACTGAATTGAAGAATTATTCTGCTGATATAATGAAATTACCTGCTTCCGAAGGAGTAATCATAAAGGACTTAGAATCAACCTATATGTTAGGAAGTAAAAAGAATCCTAAGTGGATAAAATTGAAGAAATTTGTAGATTTAGATTTAGTTGTTTTAGAGAAGTCAAAAACCAAATCTAATTTATATTCATATACTTTAGGAGTCGGCCCACTAAATGCAGAAAATTCAAGAAAGTATAATTATACTGAATTAGAAAATAAACCTTATCTACCGGTTGGTAAAGGATTAAATACTAAACAGTCAGTTAAGGTTGGGTCAATTGTTAGAGTAAAGGTTGATGAAGTAAGAAAGAAAAAGGATGGGTTTGTATTACATTCAGCCAAGATAATTGAAATACCCGAAGTAACGGAATCAGATAAAATTGAAACTTTAGAATTATTGGCCTCTACTGCTAAAAAGTCATTAAACTATGATGTAGAAGAAAGCCTTTTGAAATACTATGTTACTGATAATATTCACGGAAAGGCAGAAGTAATATTAAAGAGAGATATGGATGGATTTACTATCTATGGATTTGATGGCGATTCTTTAATGGAAAAGAACGCATTAGTAGATATTGATTTATGGAAAGACCAAATAACCAATATAATGAAAGGCAAAGAGTCTAAGGTATTATCTGCAATATATGAATTTTTGAGAGATAAGGATTCTAGTGCTAGACGGCCCGCTTCTTCTGATGAAATTAAAGAATTTGTGGAAAAAGAATATCCTGAAGAATTCAAAGAGGCTTGGAATAATAACATAAGAGAATTAACTCAAAGACTCAGATTTTTTGATGGAATTAAGTATGTTCCCACTAATAAATGGTATCATTCGCCTGACTTTTTAATGAAGGATATTGATGACCCACCGTCGGAAAAGTGGAGTAAAGATAAGGGAATCTTTAAGGTCTTTTTACGAAAGGATGATAACTTAAATCTAGTAATTGAAATTAACGATGAGAAATTAGCATGGTTAATAGATATTGATAATGAAGAAGATGTATTCAACCTATTTGGTAAGGCAGGTAAATATCCTGCTCAAGTATCTGAAACAATAGATTCGCATAAAATCTTAGACGAAGGTAAAATCATTCTTGGTGTTCAAAAGGATGGTTATCACGAATATAAATTAATAGGCAAGAAATTTGAAACTAGAATGCACTTTAGAGTAGTTCCTATTGATGATGAGGACAAATGGATAGTTTGGACAGGATATAAACAACAAATGCTTCAAGACGATGAAGATAAAGGAGTGTGGGATATTACGGAAGACAGGTATAAAAATTTAACCTTGAATGGTGGAGAGGACACCGAGGTTAAGTAGTATGAGGGAGTGAGGGTAGCGTGTCCGAAGCAACATTACTGCTCAAGGCGGAAGAAGAACATAATTTTGATATTCTTAAATCAGATGAATTAGTTATCGGTGGTTATGCTTCAATAGAAATGGTAGATAAGCAAAATGACTTGATTACTTTAGAAGCACTCAATGAAGCCGTATCAAAATTTATGAAAGACAATAAATACAGAAATGTAATGTCAAACCATTCAAATGTTCAAGTCGGGGAAGTAATAGATAAACATAGAGATAAGAATGGGGTAATGCATAAAACAGCAGTAGATGATGTAGGGTTTTATGTAGTAATAAAAATGAGAGATGACATAGAGAAGGCAAAAGAAATTGCTAGGAATGTTAGAAAAGGGACATTACGCTCATTTAGTATTGGTGGTCAAGCATTATCAAAACACAAGAGAACCAACAAAGAATTCGGTGAATATAACGAAATAGACCAGTTGGAATTACACGAAGTCACAATTTGTGAAAAAGGAATAAACCCGGAAGCAAAATTCGACATATTAAAACAAGACAAAGAGGAAAATAAAATGACAGAAAGATTGGAAAAAGCACTAGAAGAACTTAATGACTTAATGAAGCAAGTCAATGAGATTACGGAACCTGAAACCGAAACTATCAGAAAGGATGATGAGGACATCGGGGAAGGAGATGAAGAAACTAAGTCCGAATACATGGACACCGAAGGTGGAAATGGGTTCAATGAAGAAGAAGAACTTCTTGACGACGAAGAAATGAAGGCTACTTCCTTAGTAAGCGGAGATTCTATCGAAACCGGATATTCAGGTGGTAAATCATCTGCAAATGTCGGTGGAGGAACAGGAGAGGCCGGAAAGCCTCTTGACCAAACTGCCGCTACTAAATCATTGGCAAAAGGATGGGATAATTCGGAATTCGCAACTCTTGACTTAAGCGTAGAGAATGTAGAAAAGGCTTATGAACAATTCAAGGCAGAAGAACTTGAAAAGGTTGCATACCAGAAACTACAAACTCAATTCGCTGACAGATTTGCAAAGGAAAATACTGTTAGAAAGGAATCTGTGGATAGAGCATCTTATGATGCTAGAAACGAGGTTTCAACTCTAAGAGAAGAATTTGCTGAACTACGAAAGAGTTTGACTGAACAAAATGATACTATCATTAAGGCACAAGAATTTGAAATTCCAGAAGAATTGGCCGCAGATGTGGCTGAAATGTCGTGGGGCGATATACACAACCTCGCGGCGAAGTATGGGGAGTGAATAAAATGACGAAGTATATTAACACAATGAAAGACTTAGAAGCGCAAACATACGGTGTTCGCGGCCCTGCGGGTAACTCTTTACTTAAGAGTGCAGGTGTAGTGGGTGGTTTTGGAACCCCCCACGATGCATCTTCAAACCCCTTTAGTGCGGCTAGCGGATTAGGCGACCTATACAATGTTCTATATGGACAGAAAGTATGGTCAATGCTAAACCAAGAAATTAACCCATTAGCGATTATCGCTAAGAGGCCATACACAACAAGTGGTTGGAGGGTTCTAAAGGAAAGGGCCGAAGGTGGTTCTGGATTCCAGTTTACAACGGGTTCAGGCGCACAAGGTTCTGCAACCCCAAGACCTGATAAGATTGGTGGTGTTCCTGAAAACGCAACATTAGGAACTGGAAACAATATTCCTCCTATTGCGCCGCAGTATGCTAAACTATATACCAGCCCAAAGACGGTTGCTCATCTGTTTGAGTTCTCGGAACTTGGAATGGAATTAGCAAAGATTGATGACGGTATTGGTGACTTAAGGCAGTTAATCCGAGAAGATATGGGTAAACAACACGCTGAATCACAAAGCAAGATGCTGGTTATGCCTCTAGAATCATACAATGACGGAACGGCAACAGATATAGAGCGAAACTATACTTCCTTAAACAAGGTTGTATCTTCTTCTGCTGAGATTGCCGCTATGTATAACGCAGACCTATTAGACCAGGGAGCAAATGATGGTTCAAATGCTGCGGTTGTAGATGATGTATCAAGGATTTATGGACAAACACTACGCGCACCAAGTATTGCATCCAATGTTGCTACGGCTAATACATCTTTCTTAGATGCCGAGGTTGATTTTGGTGGTGGATATGGGGCTGGTAATGCTAGACCATTGACTTTAACACTACTAAACGACCTAATTCGCAAGGTTAGGCAGAATGGTGGTTCGCCAAAGGTTATGATGACTGGGTATGATACTATTCAGGCTATTGGTGACTTACTACAAAGCCAAGAGAGGTTTATGGATAGAAAAGAGGTTATTCCAACCCATAACGGTCTGAGAGGACTAAAGGGTAGGGAAACTGGCTTTAGGGTCGCAACCTACTTCGATATACCATTAATCCCTGCTAAGGATATGCCAGCAACAGGTAATGGTGGTGACACAAAACTAAGCGATATACTAATGCTTGATACTGACCATGTTTGGATGAGTGTTATGAAGCCTACTCAATACTTTGAGGATGGTATTAGTAACGGAAACCCATTCGGTGTCGGAACCCTCGGAAATCAGGGTATGTATCGAACAATAGGCGAAACTGGTTGTTCCTTCTTCAAGGGACAGGGTAAACTGACCAACATAACCAGTTCCTGATAGGGTGATTAAATGGGGCATACAGTAACTATACTACCTAGCCACAAGGGATTTACAGTCCCGCGTGTTATGGATTCAGAATACTGTGTTGATGCTGTTGTAAACATAGATAGTTATACCGCCAATGGAGAGGTTTTAGATGCCACTCAATTTGGTTTATCATCATTGAGTGCAATAGTGATTACTGGGTTTAATCAGAACGCAATTACAGGCGGTTATGCTGCCTCTATGATTGCGGCAGAAGTAATAGCAGATGGAAAATATTCGCAAGGTAATACTACCTTCACATTGAATTGTCCGGCTGCTGGTAATACTGATAACTTAGGCGACATTAGGCTCCGACTTTGGGGCCAAATCTGATTACGCAAAAATTGTGGCTCAAGCCCTCTTAATGGGGGCTTGGGCTACTTTTTTAGGAGTTGATATAATGAGTTTGATTAAATTAAAGAAGCACAGGGTTCATGGGCCTCTTGTCTTAAGACGAGGGGGCGAAGAATATTCCTTTACTGCTCAAGAAAAGACAAAAGTTCCACTTGGTATTGCTGTAAATCTTATTGGCAATAATGAAATGGAAATTACCTTTACCAAGAAAGACAAAGACGCAATCTTTGGACTCAATGAATTACAATTAGAAATATTAAAGAAGGAATATATGGTTGATGGAAGTTATCAAGAAGTGGTTGATAAATTATATCCACCTAAAATAAAGGTTCCAAAAATAGATTCAAAGCCCAAAAAGAAAACCGAGGATTGATATAGTCATGCCCTATTCGTGGGTTGAGCGTAGGAGGTTGTATCATGGGCTGTAACACTAGCGGTGTCTTAACGACATCAAGTATAGTTAATACTAGCAGAACGAAAGTAGTTAGCATTCATGCTTCTGCTACAGGTGATGCTTTGTTTACCTTTAAATTATGGGATAGTGATAATACAACTGTTTCTGGTAAGAAAGAAATTGTTCGTCTAAACCTAAAGGGCGATGCGGTAAATATGGAATATGACATGCATGGGGCAATAGCAGCAAATGGTCTATATATGCAAATTACCGCAGGTTCTGGTTTTGTTACAATTAACTATGCTTGAGATGATAAAATGCCAAGTTTAGAAAGAGATACAAGACTAGTGATGACCATATTGTTCATTGGAACAATGAGTGGAGTGAATGTTTATTTTTATGCCCAATATGGGAATTTATTAGCATTTAGCGCGTATTCACACGCCGCTATATTTGCTTTAATGACCATTGGTGGTATATTAGTAATGAAAGCCCTGTTTGATTTAGCATTAAATGATAAAATTGAAATGTTATTGTTAGATAGAAGAATTGCAGCATATTGGACAAAGCGGCAGAAAGAAGAACAACAGCGATTGAAGGCTAGAGAAACAATGAATACATATAGGTCAAATTTTCAACAACAACAAGTTGTTCAACCACAATTTATTCCACAACCGCCACCACCCGCACAGCCTTCTTTCTTAGCAGAAATAGAGCAGTAGTGAGGTAAATGGTAACAGAACTGTTAATGGGCTTTGATGAACAAACCTTAGCCTATGACCTTCAAAGAGCGCATTCTGCTGACATTTGGTTTTTACGCGCTAGATTCTTTTTATGGGGAATGTTCGCCACAATAGGCGGGTTCCTTATTGGACATGGTATAGCGGCGGCAGGAGTTAATCTTTATGCTATGGTATGGGATGGGTTTTGGAATATGTGGTATGGTTTATGGTGATTTATAATGTCTATAATGACCGCGTTTATTATTGTGGTCGCTGAAAAGATTGGAGAATTTTGGAATAAAGTTCATTCAATACCCTTTGGAGTATATGGAGCAAGTCAAGTAGGAAAGACAACATTACACCATCAATTAAGAACAAGAGGCGAAGTCCCTGATATAGTAGATAGAACAGTAGGGCGAGAGAGAGCATCAAGAAAATATGTTAAACTTGATGGGGATGCACATACAATCAAAACAGCAGATGTGGGAGGAGAAACAGTATATTGGGCAGAATGGCTACAAGATATGCGTAAAAGAAAAGTGAAATATATTATATTCATGATTGATGATAGGCATTTAGAAAAACATTATGATATAGAACAACAATTAGGTTGGAAATTCTTAATAGACACAATAGTTTCAAAACATTGGAATCCCATAAATAAAAGACAAAAAAAGAAATCACATGACTATCCAATAGCAGTAGGGATTTGGGCCAATAAATATGATTTATGGAAAGATAAATATCAATACGAAACAATAGAAAAACATCCAATATTTGACGCCTTTAAACCAGGAATGCAACGATTAAATGATAAAGGAATACCCTGCTTTAAGTATATAGTTAGCGCAAAATCAGATTCAGAAATGGTATATCGGGGAATACTAACTATGATAAAAGACTACTAGGAGAATAAAAAATGAGTATGCAATACCAACCGCCATCCTTAATTGGAGCAACGACCACAACGGTGGCTAATCCGTTTTTGCCACCAATACCCTTTGCTAGAGCCGCAGGGCCAATAATGAATTATGACTATCAAAGCATGAAACCCAGAAAAAAGATTAAAGAAATGCTAAAGATTCTATGGCCGGAAAAGAAGCGGTTTTTGAAGATACCTTATGGGTTTGCATTTAATGTTGGTGAAAGGTGTGTAGTTTGTGGCACACAGAAAGCATGGGATGTATCTGACCCAATGAGACCAGGAATACCCTTGCACAAGGTTAGAAAGGGTTATCCAATGAGAGGAACCTATTGTGATAAACACGCGGGATTGTATAAACAATACGAAATGTTAGAGCAACAAATTTTAGCGGAGGAACATGGACTAGAATTCAGTCAATATATTCCTAAGCCAAGAGTGCCTAAAATGTTGAACCCATTAGCCCCGAAGGAGCCGATGACTTCATTAACTCAAGGCGACATTCAATCATTAGCGGGAGCCGGATGGACAATTAAGCCCCCAATAATGAGTGAAGAAACTAAAGAAGATGAACTTTTTAGATTGGTTATTGAAACCAATTCCCTTAATACTAGAATACAAGAACTAGTTAAACAAGGCACTAAAGTAAATAATAAAGAAGGTGATGAATAATGGCGTGGAGAACAAGTAATTCTGCAATAGCAAATCAAATAACAGCACAAGGGGCCACAGATTTTAAGGCTGTAAATAATCTATTAACCTTACAAGAAAATCATGTAGAAGAATTCTTTCAATATCATGGAGAACACTTCTTAGCGGCTATGGAAAAACTATTTGAAGATATAATAGAAAGAGTAGTCAGCCAAATGTTAATGAAAATGAAATTTGTTTCAAATACTAATGGTGACTTAGAAGTTCATGCAGATGCACTTAGAGAATATGAAAGTATTACTGCTGAAAATATTCAATTAGATTTGGCTATGTTACTTGCTACGGCGGTTAATTCAGAAGTCATTATGCAAAGAAGAATGGCTAAGTCGCAGTATCTTGAGGCTCAGGGATTTACTGGTAGTCAAGCCCCTGCTATGCCTCAAAGCAATTCAACCCCGCCAAATATTCAAGGTAATCCTGCTATGGGGGGTATGAATCAGCAAATGATGGCTCAACAAGCCGCATTCAATAATCAAAGTGGTTATCCTATTCAACCAGCAGGTTATGATTCGTATAATAATCCCTATTGGATTGACCCACAAACGGGGCAACCAACTTATCAAGCCCCGACTAGTGGATTGAATTTAGTTCAAAATGTTCAAAAACTGGCTTCATGGGCTACTTGGCTTGCATGAGGCTAAAATATGGTAATTGCTAAAGCAAAAGGTCAAGCCGGTGTAAATCAAACCCTTCAAATAAGGGATGGTTGGTTTGGTGCTGGTGCGCCTAGTCTATTCCTTGAGCCGACAGGCTTGGGTGTAGGTAATAAAAATAAGACTATGTATGAAACTATGTTAAACTATTTGTTTTCTCCTTTTACTGATAAACATGAAAGATGGTGGACAGTTGTATTAGATAGAAACAAAGCACAGGAAGCATATTCAAGGAATAGTAATGGATTAAAATTTAAGCCTGTAGTTTATCATAATCATTTGAAACATAATTTTGAAATGCTAGAAAACTCAACTCTTTTAGAATTAGTAGAATATTATCAAACTACTGATAAAAGCCTACTATCTAGATTACAAAAACTTGTTTTTTCACAAAAGAAAGAAGATGAAGAACTTGAAGAACAAGTAGGTATGCGAAATATGTTATCAAAAGTAACATTGAAGAATATTGATGATTCACTTAGAGAAATAATACAATTACCTAGTATGGGTGACCCAGAAACTAAAGAAAAGAATGAACAACTTGAGGAAATTAAAAGTAAAAATCCAAAGAAAACAACAGAAGAAATTCAAGAAATGTGGGAGGAACAATATGGAACCGAATATGAAGAAATTTGGAGAAAAGTAACTACCAATAGAAAACTTCTAGAGGCATTAGTCTATAATGTAAGAGAAGAAAGAGGGAAGTCATGGGAAGCAGGTGAAGGATATAGTGATTTTAACAGATATGATATTGTTTTACAAAAAGGAATAACCGATGCTGGAGGCTTTAATGTAAAAGCATCTAAGACCAAGACCCCACCATTTAGACTTAAGTTGAAAGATGGTTATCCATACTATTATATGCAGGTTATTTTAGATTTTCCAGCATATTTTAAAGAGATATTTGACGAAGGAAAAATACACATAAACTCTAAATCTGCCCCTAAAAAAGAAAATATATCAGGTATAAAAAATGAAATAATACCACCTTCTATATTTGGGCTTGGAGGCAAAGAAGTCATATCATATCAGAAACAGTTTCTTAATGATGATAATAGAATTGATAAAAAATATATAAATAGAGATACCCGAAGCCAAAACCCTCCCTTACCAAAAGATGATTTTAATTTAGTCGAATTTTTACAAAACGGTTCTACATTGGCTGAGAAAATAAAAAATGAAATTCGTCCTGATGTTTGGAAAGAAGTCCATTTACAAATTAAATGTGAAATAGGGTATGATAAACCAATACCTAAAAAGGATAAGGACACAGGAAAAACAACATGGGTTACAGGAAATCCTAAGCCGACTCAATTTACTGTTGTAAGGGCAACCGTAAGGCAAATTAATAAAATAAAACCTGAACAATGGTATTATCAACAACAGGGTTTTAAAGATGAAGCAGGCAAACCAGTTAAGGGGGCGGAATCTTCAGGAGAATCTCCTATTATTGGAGGAACTACTTTTGGTGGTGGTGCTTGGTCACAAGCGGCAAATCCTAAATTTGCAACCATTTTACATTCAATTAGAAGAAGCCATGATATATTAGAGGATATGATAAAATGACAAAGTTTGCATCCCCTAGTGACTATACAAGCATTAATCCTAATTATGCAATAGGAAATGGATATTATACTACTCATGCTGATGTGTCTGATTTATTACAAATAAGCACTCTTTCAGGAGGTAATGACACTAGTTATTTTACAACAAGCACTACCCCTAGTAAGGCTATGGTTGGTAAAATAATAAAAAGAGTTGAAGAAAAGATTGATGATACTATTGGTTATTCATTTAGACCTATTATATACAAAGATGAATACCATAGTTTTGAATTCTTTAGGCATCCATTTTCACCTATGTTACACTATCAAGATTTTATTGGTTTTATTCAACTAGATAGAATGAAATTACAGAAGGTAGTTAAACTAGAAGTTTGGCACGGTAATAGTTGGTTGGATTTAGCGTCTGCTTCTGCTTCACATACTCCACAATCAGCAGTAACTACTAGTGAACAAACATATACTTTAACTTTGGGTGTAGGGGAATATTCCTTTGTATTAACAGAAGGCACAGATTTCTATGATTCCTTTGGGCCTAAAACTACAGTAAGACAATTATGTTCTCTTATTAATGAAACCTATCCTCATGATACAGCACAATTTACTGGTGAAACTGCTGCTAAATCTAAACAAGATACGACAAATTCAGTAAACATATCTGATTTCTTTTATGCTAGTGTTGATTCAGAAGATGGAACTAAATTAATCATTACTTCGTTATTGCCTGGAGATGATGGTTCTGCCTGCACTATAGCCTCAACCTTTGGGTCAGTAAATAACTTCACAGATAATGAAGATGCTAGAAGATTAGGAGACTATTGGACAATTGGACACGAAGGTAAGATATTCTTCCTAAAGAACTATCCCTATATCAAATCACAATCTATTAGAGTCACTTATGTTAGTGGAGATAGGAGAGTTTCGGCATGGGTGCATGAAGTCGCTACTAAACTGGTTGCGGCAGAAATATTGGTGCATGATGATAATAGTGTTCTAATTGCTGAAACCGGGGCTAATATAGACTTAAGAACAAAGAATGAAATCTTAACTAAAGAGGCTATGGACTTAATGAATGGAAAGAAAGCCATGATGCATTTAATTGAGTGATACAATGGATGACGATGACTATATTCTTATACTGAATAGATTGAATGAAATTGAAGAAATTATGTCAAATGTTTATGTTGATGGTAAATCAATAAATTATAGCCCTAAATTTAATAAAGATGATGCTCTCCGTTTGGCTAAAGAAGCAAGTGTCAAAAAGAGGGATGAAGCGTGGGGAATATTTCAAAAGGAGTGGAAACGAAGTGGATGAAGTAACCTTTTTAATCAGGCTCCTAAAGGATAATTGGGGGGTTGCTGCAACTAAGGCTGGCGTTAATGTAGCACATCAGACAACTCCTGTTGAATTTATAGATGTTCGTTCAATAGAGCCAGGAAAGGGTAATAGAGTAGATTTGGATTCAGGTTCGGTGGTTGTTGTGTATGAGGATAGTGCTACCGTTGAACACCCCACAATTGATTATTCAGTTAGAAATGAAACCTACGGCATGACGGTTCATTTAAGAGTTTTGCACCGTAGAGATTTCGCAACACTAACATTTTCACGGGATAGGCTGGAAAGTCTATATAGAATCGCTCGCTACATCTTAGAGAGGAACGGGCGTAGGCCAAAGATTCATATTGATACAAATGCACATTTAGATGCAAATGATACATTAAACACAACAGCAATTGAAGAAAGTGCTGATTTAATCCAACTCACAGGCAGAAGTGAAGCCAATGATAGAAAGAAAAAATTGTTGGGTTACAAGATACCTGTGACCATAAAACGCTTTGGAAGAAGTGTGTAAGTAAGTAGGTGAAATAATGACAAGTAATGAAATATATACAGGAGCAGGTGCATCAGCAACCTTAATTCCAGAAATGAGATTTGATGTTGGTGTTGGAATGAATCAGACGAGTGGTAATTTAGATATTAAAGATTCTGATTTGAAAACAGTAGAATGGGCTTTATCAGGTGCTAATGCCGATAAAATATTAGTAACTAATTTATATCAAGGTTGTATGGCTAAAGTAACTGTATTTCAATCAAACAATTCTACTGTAAGAACAGCAGAACAGGTTCTTATGATAAAATCCAATACAACCAATAGTATTTCTTTTAATCAAGACTTAACTACTTCTGCAAATGATGATGATAGAGCAAGAGTGGTTATTCAACCATTTGGCGCGCCATTATTTAGACCATCATCATCTGCCGATAAACCCTATCTATTATCTGATAATTGGCTAGGATTAGTCAATAGTATAATGCCTCCAACACTTGATGTAGAAAATAAGCAATATAATTTGGCTATGGGTGCATCAAGGGATTTTGGCTTCCAATTCAAAGGTAAAGAAACCATAGGAAACGGTTCCCTAGATGTTTCTGTTAATAGTGGTCTATGGCTATATTATGTATTAGGTAAGATGTTGATTACAGGCACTACCGAAAGTGATGAATCATTAAATAGCGGCACTATTGATAATAATAACCTTTATCTTGATTTAACATCAGGAAAGAATACAAAATTACGAAGGGTAATAACAGGAACAGGTTCTGCTAAGACGATATTACCACCACTTCTAAACACAGATGTTGATAGTGCATCAAGGCAAGTAACTTCTACTATTGTCAATGAGGTTCCGATAATAGCCAATAATTTAACATATGATTTCTCAGCATCCAATGGAGCAATACTTCCTTCCTTTGCATTAGAATTAACTCATGAAAAGGATGCACAGACTTTAACGGGTGGAGTAGATGCAACGCCTAGCAAACAAATTATGTCTAGAATATTCACAGGTTGTCAAGCCAATTCATTAACTCTTAGTTTTGAAGAAGGAATGGAATTGAAGTCTACGGTTGATTTTATGTCTAGAAGGATATTTGATGCTCCGACAGGATATGTTCCTAAAACGAGCAAAACAGAAGTTACAAACCTGCTCAATTATAATACTGACCAAGACGCAAATAAACCATTTATGTTCTCCGATGGAGAAATAAGAATATTTGGTCAAGAATATGCTAGAGTCAAGTCTGGAACCTTAACCATAACTAACACCTTAACACCACATTCCTTTATTGGAAACTATGATAGAAGTATTACTTCTGCTCACACGGCAGGTCAAAGAATATATGACTTATCATTGACTCTTTTGATTACTGACTCGGAGATATGGGATAAGTTAAGAGAACAGAATGAGGCTGAGAATCAGGTAGATGGTAGTTTAATCAGTTTAATCTTTACCAAGAATGATGATGAGAAAATCACCCTTACATTGGATGACTATATTGTAACTAATGTTGATATTCCATTCCCAGAAGATAGAGGGCCAATCGAAGCCACGATGACGGTTGCACCCCGAACCATGAAAACGGCACAATATGTCGGTAAATGGGCTATAATGGGATAGAATGGGCCTTAAAAACGAATCAAAGCAAATTGGGGGATTTCTAGAATGGAAAGGGCCGAATATCAGCCCCCCAAACGCGAAACTGTGGGGCATGAGGCGAATGCCTTTCCCATATCAGACCATATAAGAGGGTAAAAAAAGACAAATAAGAATATGAATAATTTTTAGGTTCCACTAACAACAGTTAGTATGTTTGTTAGTATATGTTAGGTGGAAAAGAAAATGGAAAAGAACACAGTAAGTGACAAGAATGCCCTATTTGCACAAGTGCAAACCGAATGCCATCATCTGCGGGTTGACCCCGATAAAGATGAATACTTGAAAGTTTGGGTCAAAGAACCAACTTGGCTCCAAGTGGAGCAAGCCCTCTCAAGTGTCTTAAAAATGGATGCAGGTAATCAATCTATGGATTTAGATTTGAATGCTATGTATAAATTCATGGTTGAGAACTTTATTGAGAAAACTGACCCCCAATTATCAAGTTTAGAACTATTGCGTCTAAGTCCCTATGTGGGTGCGCAATTGAAAGAAGTTCTCCCTAATCCCTTTGAGGATTTAATGGGGGCTGAATCGGGAAACTGAAGAAGTATAGGAGAGCATTCAAAGGAGGTTCTGTAGAACCACAAATAGCACTCGATATAATGCTTTATTCATATTGCTCAACATTTCATATTAATCCAATGGAAGCATTAAACACTCCCTTTACATTAGTTAAACAAATACTAGAAATTCATGGCGAGTTCAAAAAGATAGAAGCCGAAGAATTGGATAAACAATCTAGGAAGGTGAAATAATGGCGTTTGATTATGTAGCAACCATGAAGGCTATGAATAGTGAAACTAGCGAATTTACTGAAACCCTCAAGTCTATTCGCACTAATCAAGGGTTTATAGCATTTAGAAAATTTATCTCAGGAACATGGTTATGGGCGCCAATGAATAAAATGATGGGTGTTTTGAATCTATATCAACAATTTGCTAACGCACAAACTAAACAGAATAAAGCGATGGTTCAAAATATTGAAAATTTCAGCAAGTTAAGAGATTCTGTTAAAGAATTAAATTTTCTCACACCAATAGCAGGATATTCAAATCTTATAGATGTGGCAGGAAAGTATGAAGAAGTAACAAATAATATAAGAGGCCAATATAAATCAGGTGGTTTGTTTAGTGGAAGGAAAGGCTTAGGTCTTTCAACCCAAGATGTAGGCCAAATGCAAGCAGAAGCACAAGCCAATATGCCTATGTATCAACAACTGATTGATTTGGGTTATAATCCTCAAGAAGCCTTAGAAAAAGTAATGGAAGCCCTTAAACCATTAGCAAAACAAAATGAAAAGATTAAAAAAACAATGGATAGAGAGTTAGAAATACAACGCCAAAATATTCCAATTTATAAATCGTGGCTGAAACTGAAGCATAAATGGGAAGACTTTGTAGGGGCAGATTGGATAGGATTTACTAAATTCATTGGTAAAGGACTTATGATGTTAATGGTATTGCCACTTATAGCGATGGTTCTATGGAAAGTATTTAGGGGAACAACTGAATCCTTTAAGTGGGCTAAGGACTATTTTTCTAATCTATTTACATTTATTATGGAAGGATTTACTGCTATTTCAGATGGCGCTACTTTAATATATGATGCGCTTATGAAAGATGGTTCTATATGGGATTTAATTGATGGGCTTTTGTTGGTATTTGAAGGTTTTATACGAATAATAGGCGGTATACTTATAGGAGTAATAGGAGGACTATTAGTGTGGTTAGGTGCTTCAATAATAGAATCCCTACAAAATCTAAGTTCTAGATTAAAAGAGAATAATATTACTGGCGCGGCATATTGGCTTAAAATGTCGTCAGCACTAGTGGGTATTTTAGCAGCATTAGCAGCCCTTGTTTTCATATGGACAGGGGCGGGTATTGTTTATATATTTGCGGCGGCGATTATCTCCGCAATTACTACTGTGTTGGGATTTAAGTCATCCGGTGGCCCTGCTAGCGGATTAACGGTTGTTGGAGAAAACGGCCCAGAATTACTTAATTTACCGGGCGGCTCACATGTATATTCAAATCGTCAAAGTAAAAGCATGGTTGGTGGAGGGAATAATATTCATGTTCATGTCAATGGTAGAGTTGGAGCCTCAGATGCAGAAATACGGGATATAGCAAATAAGGTTGCACAACAAATTAATGTGAGAATGAATAGAACAAGTTCAACAGGAACGGGATTCTAATATGGCTAATTTAGAAGCATCAGGAATGGGTGACGGAAGAAACTTTGTCATGTTAGAATTGGCTAGACGAGCAGTAAATAAAGACTTATCTACTGATTTAGAAACTAATAGAATTGGTTTATTAGCACAATCAATAACTATATCAACAAATAAACAGTCTTTGGCGATTCCTGTGCCTTTTTCTGGGGTGGTTCGTGGAGAAGCAACAACCGTCAATATGGATATGGGAATTGCTTCTAAAACAATAACTATTGATGGAATAATAATGGAACAAGAAATTAGAAAAGACAATAGTGCAGGAGAAACAGGATTAGTGAAAATGACTCCATTTGAAATAGCCCAATTATTACATTCATATGTTGATTCTTCAGCATTACATGAAGACCAAAGCATATCTAAATTAATTATATTATATCCATCTAGAGTAGATGGTAATTTTGAAACTAGGGGTTTAGATGATAAAGAGGAAAATGAATTGCCCTTACTTTCCTTTAATTGGGGTAACCGACAATATGATGTTCCGTCTTGGACTAGATTAGAAACTCCTTTTTCCGACATAGTAGACGATACTAAAAACATTCCAGGAGTTACTGGTTTTATTGATACTTTTTCTACGGTTCATGATGGCTCACAATATCCAGCAATTTCATTTAATTTAACATTCACTCAGGCATCAACTGTATTGTCTGATTTCATCAATGCATCACTTTGAGGTTTTTATATGCCAGGAATATTTGCAGGAGATACGAAAGCATTAGTATTTCCTGTAATGTGTGATGGTTATATCAAATTAGATTACTCCGGCGGAGATACCTCAAAGAATGAGCCTGAAACAGAACTTGCCCTTCGTGGTGGGTTCTGGGGCCATCAAGGTGATTTCTCTATTGAGGCAGTAATCACCCCATATGATGTAAATGGTTATGGAACCAATTCATCAGGTGGGCTAGATGTTGGAGTAGTTAATTCTGAAAAGACACCACCCATTCTAAATAATGATGTAAGTTCTACAACAACAAAAAATAAATACCAAAGTTATAAATATTGGTCAAGTAGTAGTAGTAGTAGATATAATCATAAATTTATGTTGTTTTACAATTCTAATTTTAAGTTTTATTTGGAAAATACTACTTTTTCTAATTCCTATAATCAACCTGCAAAATATAAAATTGTGGTAGAAGTTAATGGTTCTACAATATCTAGTGAAGATGTTATTACCGCAAGTGATACTCTATACGGTTATTATGATGTAGATGGCCAATACAAAGGAATAACCACATCTAAAAGTAAAATAGATGATGTAACTAGAATTTCTAATAATGTATTGGAACTAAGTGACGCCAATAATATGAGTAAAGTCAATAAAGACATGGAAATTTTCGACTCTAGTGGAACGAGTTATGGGCCAATAACTAATGTTGACACTAGTAATTCTAGAATAACAACCAATGCTCAAACCCCAAGTGGGATTACATCAATTTATAAATCTCAACCCAAAGAAGCACTATATATTGAAGGAATTTATAAAATAGGCTGTTCTTATGCAAACGGAGTCGTTGGGTTATATATAAACGGAAATTTAATAAAAGAACAGAAAACTTCAGGAACATTTTCCTTTGACCCAAGTGATTCATTTATTGGTCAGGACGGCACAAATAAAAACACTCAATTTATGGGTGAATTATATGAAATATGCATGTATAAAAGAACAACTCCCACAGAAACTAGTAGCACATTAAGTCCTGGTTATAATGATATTTTGTTCTATTATAGGTTTGGTGAGTAAATGCCACATAGATATACCTTTGTTTTGAATACTGGTAAAGATGCTACAACAGACTTGGACAGTTATACATATAGCACCAAAGGAACGGCTAAATCTATTGCTTTCACTAATTGTTCAGTTAATCCTATAATTAAATCAACAGGAGTAGTTTCCGCAACATCTACTGATGATAATACGGTGGGTGGGGAAGTTAATGCTGCCCAAGATGATTCAATAGAAAAACTATCTGCTAATTTCTTTGAGATAAGAAATGGGCCGTATGATGGAGAGATTTCTAATGTTTCTTATTCTGCTATAGTTAATAGAGTATTCCCTTCGGGAAGCCCTACAGTTATTACTAACTATGGGATAAATCAGCAGAAAACTAAATCATTCAAGATAAGAACCTACAGAAAAACCGAGGCAGTTCAAGGTCAAAAAATGGTAGGTAGTGGTGGGTTAGGTATTGATTTAGATACCTATGACTATTTTGTTTTAATAAATCCTGAAGTAACAGGAGATGATGGAACAGTATCTATTAGACCCCATTTTGCTAAGATTAAACAAATTATTTCATTTGACGAATATGGGGATGGTTTTGACTTTGAGCCTAAATATGGTGGCCCAGTTCCAAAGGGTGCTAATATTGAGATATACAAAGGGCCGCATAAAATAAATGATACTGATGTAGTGGCTGTTAGTTATGGACTTAGAGGAAATACCAACGCTACATCTGGTTTATCAGATAAGTATGATACTAGTAATACTGTTAGTAGACCAACATGGTATTTTTATAATGATAGGCTTTCTAATGAGAATCAATTAAATTACAATACAAAATATACATTAACTACCTGTCGGTGGTTTAGTCCATTTTATACAGTTACAGGAACCTTAACTACATCTTCAAATACATATCAATCTAGTTCAAATTCTACTGTAACCTATGCTGGTAGTGACCCTGTTTTAATTCCCGGTCAGACTCTATATGCTTACAATTCCAGTAGTGGAGTTAGAAAAATATTGGGTAATATTGTTGATAATGCTTCAGAAACAAATCTAATGCAATTGGACACCATGAGAAATAGTCTACCAACATATCAAGTTGGTGAAAACACTATTAGTCCAGTTGGACAATTAGGAAGCACCGTTCATCAAACTGTCTTTTTAACAGAACAAGAACATGGAAATATAATTAGTGATTTGGGCCGATACAACCAAGACGCTATTTTAGTAGACAATATTCATGACCTTTCTGACACTAATACAGATTATGATATGGGTGCTGACTTAACAAACAGTTTAGGAGTAGATGCTAAATTTGACCCTAGTGTTTGGAAAGATGCAATTAGAAATTATAGTAGAAATAATGCAGGGGGCGGATTAACTGGGGATTTTAATTCATCACACTCGTCATATGCCCCTACTGGAAGCAATAGATTATTGTTTGCTAATTTAGATGGAGCAAAAAGACACATTTATTACAAATCTGCAAAGTTAAAAAATAATATTGTTTCCACCGTCCTTGATGCTAGAGTAAATCTTCCAAGAAATAAAATTTCTCAGATAGCCAAAGTCAAATCTCTAGACCATGCTGGACTTCAACACTTAAAATTAAAGGAAGACGATAGTTTAGTAGTAAGAACATCAATTTATTCAGGAACACTAGGAGAACATAAACTTCCCTATTCTGCCACTAGTGAAACTATTGGCGGAATTTATCAAATATATTTAAATCAAATAGGCGAAAACTTTGATTATAAAAACGATTCTTTTATCAAAGTAAATGATATAATTAGGGTAGGAGTGTGGTTTTATAGAGTAAGTGCTACTGCTGACCCTGCAGGAAATAAACAAATAATAAAAGTTAATAAAAAGAAACATGTTAATGGAACTTCTTTTGCAACAATAACTACTTTAGAGAGTTTTACTAATGCTGAAATATTCGTAAGGTCATGGAATGGAGGATTGGCTGGCTCTATACCAATAGATACAGAAGTAGTCTATGATAGTAATGCCTTTAAAAGATTAACAATAGAAGGCAATACTGTATCTAAGAAAGAAACCAATTTATATAACAACAATTTGGTTTTATTAGAGCCTCAATTCTTTGGGCATAATATACCTATAGATTATGGTGATTCTGTGCATAAACACATTAAACTACAAGACCCACTTAAACAACTATATCAATTAAATCCAGTATCTTTCCTTTATTATGTTTCAGGTAAATTTTCAATAGATGAAGAAGTGTTTTCTGGAACTATTGAAGATATAGAATCTAAAAATGAAAAGGGGTTTATTTCCTATACAATTTCAGGTAGGGACTCATTATCAAAACTGTTATCCAATACTGTAAGTAAGAATTTGAATCATTCTGATGATATAGTTTATTCTAGTTTAAGCCCTGTAAACGAGGCTACTAGATATTCTGTTACAGGTTCAACCACCAATACTATTACAATTAGTTCAACTAATGATGTTGATGTATATGATATTGTATTAGATAATACTGGTCTATTAATTGGAGAAGTATTGAGTGAAAGTAATGGGGTAATAACCCTAAAGGATAATGTAATAAATACGGTTACTGCCGCTGTTGATATAATAGAATTAGGAAAAGTTAATTATTTAGCCGCCACTAAAGCACTAGGAGCAAATAAAAACCATTCTAAATACCCAACAGATTTTAGTGCCGCAGGGGAAAAGGGCATTATTTTCAATGATGGATTGATATTAAACCGAGGAGAAACTGAAACAGAACTGGTTTATACCTCCGCCACTACAGGAGGTTCATATCAAGAAGATAAAAGTCTGGGCTATGATATGACCGATGTTAGAGGAATTATTACAAATAAAGATTCTGATTTTGCAACAAAATTGGCTCTTGAAGATGAACTGACTATTACATATAAAACAATTCATACTCCTTGTTCTCCTAATTATTATGAGGTTATTGATATAAATGTTAAAGAAGGAGGTCTAACCACGACATTAAAACTTGCACCTACCTTCCCTGTAGTATTAGGAAGTATTGAAACAAATACTAGTGATGATAATTATGGAGAGGCTTCACAGCCCTATATTTATATGGTTAATAAGAATATTCCTAGTGGTGGTTTTATACATACATTAACAAGCACTCATGGCAATTATTATACTCCAGACCAAACATTTAGATATATGAACCTACAAGAAAATGAAGAAGGGGCTATCTATGAAACACATACTAGTATCTATAATAGCAATCTAAAACCACAAAAGATAATGGCTAGCACTCCCGCCTATAAAATAAATCTATTGGGAGTAAAACAAAATCTTGTTGATGCTAATAAAACTAAAGCAATTACTCCAATTAACGGCTCTAATATGCTAGACACCCAATTAGGTTCAATTATCCCAATACAACACCATACTGGTAGTGCAGTAGAAACAGCAAAATGGTCACAATTGATTAATCCTGATTATAGAACTAAGAATTATGAGTTAATGGCAATAGGAGATATTTACCCAGAATCTAAACTGCGTCAGAATCATATAGGATTTAGCGAACAAGACTTAGGCAATTATGGTATGTTATTAGAATCTGACGGGTCTGGTGGAGAGTCCTTAACTCATCAAAACTATACAGGAACATCAAATGAAACATTACGGTCTGATGCTAACTATGAAAGAATTGAAATTGATAGTGCCACTATAAAATCTAATGCTATTAAGAGATTTGGAATAGTAAGACTAGTGGAAGCAACCTTTGATTGGCACTTTAATCCACTAGATTATGAATCAACTCCACCAACAAAGGATATTCCTAAACTAGAGCATACGAATTATAGCCGCTTTAATTTAATTACAAATGGGGTTAATTCAATACCTTCAGGTGGAACCAATAGACTATTAACTACTAATATAACTCCCACCGATGGTGATTTAGTATATAAGTCTGATGGAACAATATATGCTAGATTAACTAGTGGGAACACCGGAACTAGTTCTACTAATGTAATCCACGCAAATGATATAATAGGTAGTGCTGATTATTCGGGGGCAGTTGTTATCGTTACTCCAAAACACTTTCAAATGGTTGCTGACCCTGATTATGGTATAGATACATTGGGAGAAAATGGGATAAAAATGCAGAATGTATATTTGGCGCTTCCTAATATAGAAAGAACTTATTTCAAATTTGGTTTACTATGGGGATATGATATAGGAAACCAAAAGGACTTTGATGCTCATAATGTTTTCATTCCTCTAATTTCTAAAACTAATGAGGATGATGATTTACAAACAGTTTATTCTGCTTTCCATGAGGCTAATGATTGGGGAGCAGGGACTAGCGCAACATATTATCATCCTTCTAAAGTATTAAATGCAATATGCACTAAAACCTATGATGGTTCTCCTGATGATTCTGGTGGTTGGACACTAGAAGATACAGATGCTCAATATAATGTTCATCCCGATGCACATTTATATGATAATTGTTTAGTCTTATTTAAGGATATGAAAAAAGGAACAGGCCAAGATGGACAAAACAAAAGGTTTAGTAATCCAACAAGTGCATATTTAATGTTAGATACCGATGATAGATATGAAGATTATTTAGATGTTGCAGATGACGCTTTAGTAGAAGATGGCCAACATATAGACCAAATAAGTAAAAATTTAATGGTGTCTGTGAAAAATAGTGTTGTAATCCATCCGGCGCATGCCCATCAAAATATTGCTTTAACAGGAACTAAAACAAAACGGCATATTTGGTCTGCACCAGACGGTGATTCTAGAAGTTGGGGCGGTCGTGACCAAACACATTCTGAAGCAGAAACTGGTATTACCACTAGAGATGGTGATTTATTCCAAGCACAAATGTTTGTTAAACCATTCTTTGATTTGACTGGATTATCAGGAACAACATTTAGTCTTACATTGAATAGTTCTACTAAACATAAATGGTTAAATTTCCTTCCTAACTTAACAGGATATTATTTAGTATCTGAAAAATTAGTTAGTGGAGATTATTTACCGAATCAAAATACCTCCGTTAATCATGTAGCCGATGGAGAACCAAAGTTTATTGCTAAAATAACAGGCCATACTGTTGATTTAGATTCAGGATATAGTCGCCATAATTTTACAGTAGATACTGCAATAAATGTAAGCACTAATGGTGTTACATATAGATTAATGAGAATTTCAGAAACAACCTTTGAGGACACTCCTGATTACTTTGATATTAATAAGATGTTCGATACCGGACTAAAAAACAATGTTGAAATGCAGAATTTTATTACAGGACAAGTTGAAAGCGGTAGTGGAAACACAAATGTAACAGATAATGAATTAGTATATCAACAGGGATTATATTCAATGTATCTATTATTGGATATTGATAAACAAAATACCTACCTAGAAAGAAGAACATTAACTTCTGCTAAGACTACTTTTAATAATATAACTACCTTAGAGTGCTATGTTACAGATGGTAAAACCAGCATAATTTCACGCAATTCAAAATTAAAATCAATAAATGTGACCACTAATGATAATCTACTTAGGCTATCTTATAATGGAACACTTACTGGTAATGGTGTAGTGTCTTTTGGACAAACATTTACAGTAGAATCCTCTAGTGACCCTAAATTATCTAATCCAAAAAGAGCATACATAGGAACCACAATATCAGTAGGAACAGATACAGAAAAGGCCATTGAAGAAATATTAGAGGAAAATAATATTGATGTAGATACTACGGAGAGAAACATAGTTTATACAAATAATATAGTGGCAAGCACAACGACAACCACAATTACTTGTTTAGAGAATATTAGTGGTATAGAAGAAAATGATATAATTTATAATCAAGATGGTAAACTAATTGGTAAGGTTGCTAGTAAATTAAACAAAGTAATCACCTTAACAGATGTTGATGGAGATTCAACAGTAGATATATATCACTCTCCGTCAGAAAACGATGAAATAACAAAATACACTAGAAAACCACTTATAACAAATGTTAATTTTAATGAGAATGATGTTTTTAATAGTATTAATTTCCTGGCCTCTAAGAGAGGATTAGATTATACCTTTGTAAGTAATAAGATTAAAATTCAAGAGTTGGATTCATACAATAACAGGCGAAGATTTTCACTAAGATATAAGGATGGTAAAAATCTACTATCTGTTGATAGTAATAAAAGTATGTTTGATAGAGCAAATAAGGTAATTGTAATAGGGGATAACACAAAAGCAATATCTCATGATTTCACTAAAAAACAAACTAGAACAATTAAGCACATAGATTCAAATATTAAAAATAAAAGGGAAGCAGAAATGAAAGCCCTAGAATTATTGGAGTTTCATAGTAGACCCTATAGAAAGATTACTTTAACTCTACAAAAGGAGGGTTTAGAATTGATGAAGCCAGGCGATTTAATAACTTTGAATTTTCCTAATCATGATATACCACCAGACGATTACATAGTGTTTGAAATAGAAAATGTAATGGCTGAAATGGCTAAAATAACGGTAGGGACTTTTAATAAAACCGTTGCTGAAAGACTCGCAGAAATTAATTTAGCACAAGATAAATCACTTACTAATTTATTTACTAAAACACTAAGTCAAACAATTACAAGTAAGGCTGCATTTCAAGCAACAAAGGTATCTGAATCTTCATTAAAATATACTACAACCGGAACATCGGGAGCAATTATAGGATTTTGATTAAAATGATTATAGGATTCACAGCAATTATTGACCCCGGCACAGAAACTAGGGAAACAAAGGAGATATTACTATGATTGTAGATAAAGGTAAGAAACAATTGGCTACTAAATTAAGTGAACAATTCAAATATATTGCAGTAGGTGATGGTGGAGATGATACATCAACATCACAAGAAACTTTAGATAATGAAGTATATAGAATCCCCTCGGCAATAACCCCTTCAATAGTTGGAAACACTTTGGTATATACTGCTACCTTTACTGGCGCAAACCTATCATCTAATGTAATAAGCGAATTAGGGATATTTGATGCTTCATCTGGTGGGAATATGTTGTCCCGCGTAAATTTTAATAGCATAGGCCCGCTTGCATCATCTGAGAGTATCTCATTCACCTTTAGGTTGGAGGTTGAATAATGGCATCAAATACCGGACATATTAGCACTTTATCTGATTCTTTGTCGGGAACCGCCGACACGGATGCAGAATGGATGCAAGACGGAACTGATGTTATACATTCAGGAATTATAAATGCCCTAAATATAGCAAATAGTGGTTCTTTTATTGCAAGTGGTTTTAATATAACTCAGGCGGCAGGAACAACCTATACAACTTATGCCCTTGCTTCAGGAAAATACTTTAGAGATGGTAAATTACGGACAAAGGGTTCTACTAATGCCATTGAACCAACATGGGCGCAGAATACTGCTAATGATTGGTATGGTTTAATATGTATTTCTGATGGACATTTAGGTGGTGAAAGCGATGGAGATGTTGTTTTCCGAGGAACAACTGCATTAGGGGCTACTATTGCTAAAGTGGCTTCTCCTAAGAGTGGAGACATACCCGTAGCGATGGTGCAGATAAGTAAATCTCTCACATCAAACTATGCTTCTCCAAATCGCAAGGTGCAATACTTAGGATTTAACAAGGCTAATTCTGAATTCAGCGCGGTAAGTGCTGGAACAGAAACCCTTCGTATTAACAAGGATGGAACGCTAACTAAAACAGTTAGCGGAACAGAATATACCATTACTTTGCCAACAGAAACAGGCACTTTAAGCACAAGCGCATTAAATACAGAAGGCGTTCAAGATATTGTTGGAGCCATGTTCACAGGAAATACTGAAACAAATATTGCAGTTACCTATGAAGACGGTGACGGAACAATTGATTTAGTTGCAACGGACACCGATACAACCTATTCTGTATTCGATGCCTCCAATGCTGGTTTAGTCCCTGTTAAAGATGCAGGGGGAACATCAACCAAATTCTTGAGAGAGGATGGAGATTGGGTTATACCAACTGATACTGATACAGATACTAATACCCAAAATGTGTTTACTTCATCATGGGTAGATGATAGTGCTGATGCACTTCTAAGACTAACAAAGAGTGGAGCGTCAAGCGGAACTCAAGACCTTAAGTTTGTAGCGGGTAGTAATGTAACACTAACCCCTAGTGGAGCAAATCTAACTATTGCTTCTACAGATACCGATACAACTTATTCAGAAGCAACGGGTAGTGCGGCTGGTTTAATGTCTATTGCCCACCATGATAAACTAGACGGTATTACTGCCGGTGCGGGTGTTCCAAGAACAGATACAGAAATTAATACTTTAGCACAGGCTAAAATAGATGCTTTAATTGATGGTGCGCCTGGAGCATTGAATACCCTAAATGAGATAGCCGCATCATTAGCCGATGATGCTGACTTAGAAGGAACATTAACTACAGCAATAGCATTAAAAGCACCATTAGCCTCTCCTACCTTTACAGGAACGGTTGCAGGTATTACAAAGGCTATGGTTGGTTTAACGAATGTAACTGATGTTAGCCAAGCCACTATTCAAGCAGCAACCCTTACTGCCGCTACTGCTTCTGATGTTGGATTAGGTAATGTAACCAATGTTAGTCAAGCCACCATTCAAGCGGCTACTCTTACTGCGGCTGATGCCGATGATGTTGGTCTTGGTAATGTAAATAATACAGCAGATTCAGCAAAACCTATATCTACTTTACAACAGGCCGCTTTAGATTTGAAGGCTACTATTGCTGACCCTACATTTACAGGAGAAATAGGAATAGGTTCAGTTAATGTAAGTGAAGCAGAACTTGGTCTTCTTGAAGGAACAACTGCCTTAGTAGATTCTCTATCAGATTTGGGGGTTACTGCTACTGCGGCTGAAATAAACATCTTAGATGATGGTTTAGTCGCAGGTGATATACCTAGTCTTGCCGCATCTAAGATAACAAGTGGAACATTTGCTGATGCTAGAATCGCTAGTGCGACAACATGGAATGCTAAACAGGCCGCGCTTACTTTTGCAACAGGTTTAGCCAATTCAAGTGATACCATTTCTTTAGATTTCAATTCCTTAACTGATTTAGGAACAGGAACAGTAATCGCTAATGATTACATTCCTGTATATTCTGCTTCAGGAACAGCATATAAAAAGGTTTCCGCAGCGAATTTCATAGGTAAAATCACTTCTTCTGAAGTTGCTGGTTCAGGCAAGATTTGGGCTACATTACCAGAAAGTGGAGCAGATATTACAGATGCTACTAATGTTGCCGCCGCAGGTGCATTAATGGATGGTGACTTTAGTTCAAATGGATTATTAAAGAGAACAGGAGCCGGAGCATATACCGTTGATACTAGCACCTATCTAACAAGTGTTACTACTGGAGATATAGTCAATGGTGCTGTAACTATTGGTAAAATGGCTAATTTAGACACAGGAACTTTCTTAGGAAGAACTGATTCTGGAACAGGGGCCGTTGAAGCCTTAAGTGCTACGGCATTAAAGACAGGTTTATCATTGAATAATGTAGAAAATACTGCTTTATCTACTTGGGCAGGAACCTCTAATATCACTAATGCTAGTTTGAATGCTGATAAGATAACAGCAGGAACTCTACCAGCAGGTAGGGGCGGCACAGGACTTGATTCAATTTCTACTCTATTAAACACAAACACTACTGCGGCTAATGTAGATTTGGGTAATGTCACTAATGAAAGTAAAGCAACAATGTTTACAAGTCCAACCTTTACAGGAACAATAGCAATTCCAAACATAGCCAACATAGAAACGGCAATAGCGGCAAACACACTAAAGACTACTTTCCCCGGATTTGGAACAAGCGGCACAACAGCATTAGTAGGAACCTCCGATTTACTAAATGTATCAATAGGAAATCTCAAGGCTAGATTACCACAGATTGATGGAAGCGTAACTATTGGTGATGCAGACGATGTTGATATTACTATACTTGGTGATTTAATTCCCGCAACAATAAAGGGAGTTACAGTTCCGGCCACACCTGCCTTTACTGATACAGTTTATACTCACCCTAATCATAGTGGTGATGTTACCTCATCAGGAGATGGAGCATTAACTATCGCGGCAGGTGCAGTTACATTGGCTAAAATGGCTGATGTAGCAACCTCAAGATTCTTAGGTAGAACTACGGCTAATGCTGGTTCAGTCGAGGCTTTAACTGCTAGTGCATTTAAGACGGGTCTTGGCGCAACCACAGTAGGAGATAACATATTTACTCTAACAAATCCCGGAGAAGTTAGATTCCTTAGAATGAATGCTAATAATACAGTTTCAGCATTAAGTGATTCAGACTTTAGAAGTGCTATTGGTGCTGGTTCTGCTACCGACCTAAATGACTATGTAGATTCTGCGTCCTTTAGTAGTGGGACAATTACATTAGGAAGAACAGGAAGTTTGAGTGATTTAACAGTTGATATATCCGCAGTAGATACAGATACAAATAAGTTCTTATCAGGTCTATCTCTTAGCGGTTCTACAATAACAGCCGCAGTAACAGGTGGCACAAATCAAACTCTAGACATATCTAGCGTCAATACAGATACAAACAAGTTCCTTTCTGGTTTATCATTAAGTGGAACTACCATAACTGCTACTGTAACTGGTGGCACAAATCAAACCTTAGATATAGCGTCAGTTAATACTGATACAGTATATGCTCTTACCAACGATTTAGCGTCAACAGAAATAACAGCAATACAAAACATTGGTGCTGAAACAATTACAGCAACACAATGGGGTTATCTTGGGGCGGCTACTGGTGCAATTACTAATACAGATACTGATGTTTCAGTAGCAAATTTGAAAACTGCTCTTAATAATGCTTTTGGCAGTAATGCAGTAAGTATAGGAACTTCTGCAACAACTGTTACAATTCCCGGTAACTTAACAGTAACAGGAGATACAACATATAGTAATGAAACAATACAAATAGTAGAAGATAATAAATTAGCATTTAGAGCAGGTGATGGTAATGCACATGAAGTAATACTTACTGCCATTAATCCTACTGATGCTGATTATACAATAACTCTACCTGCCGCAACCTTTACTCTACCTTCTACCTTTGCGCCAACAGATGCAGATGCTACGCCTTCATGGGTTCCTTCTTCAGACCCTAGTTATTTAACTTCCTTTACCGAATCAAACAACTTAGGCTCGGCTGTAACATGGGCAAATGTTCCTGATGCTAACATTACTTTAACTTCCGTTGCTCAACATCTTATTTCCGGTAATAGTTTAACTAGATACCTAAAGATGACTACCGATGCTAGTGGAGTTGAAACTCTTACTGCTAGAACTTCTTCTCAAATGTTATCAGATTTAGGAGCGCAAGCATCAGGTAATTATCTAACTTCCTTTACTGAAACTAATGATTTATCAAATGCTGTAACATGGCCTTCTGTTCCATCAACACCGGGTAGTGGAACAACAAATAAATTTGTAACTTTAGTGACTGATACTGAAGGTGATGTTAGTTTCACTTTAGTTGATAATCCCGATACTGATACTACTTATTCTGCTTTTGATAATGATAATGCAGGTTTAGTCCCTGACCCCGGAAGCACAGGAACAACAGTTAAATTCCTAAGAGAAGATGGCGGCTGGCAGACTCCGAATTATATTGCTAATACAGATACAACTTATACAACTGCTACAAGTAGTGCATTAGGATTAGTAAAGATTGGTTATACTGAATCCGGTAAGAACTATCCTATTGAATTATCATCAGGAAAGATGTTTGTTAATGTTCCCTGGACTGATACAGATACAAACACTCAATTAACAGAAACTCAAATCAATGCTATGACCATTGATGCTGCTACAGTTACTGATTTCACGGTAGGTGTTAGTGTTCCGGCTAATGCTGTATTTACAGATACTAATGATGATGTATCTGTGGCTAATCTAAAGGCTAGACTTGATGATGGTTTTGGTGGGGATGCAGTTCAAATTGGAGATGCTAACGATTCAGTTACTATACCAACCTTGTTAGCAACAACACTTAATGGAGCAACAGTTCCTGCTTCCGGTGCTGTCTTTACTGATACCAACACTCATAGAGCAATCAGTAGTTCACCAACCGATGGAGCCTCAACAACATCAATAAGTTCTGATTGGGCATTTGATAATGTAAAAACTGCTGTGCCTACAGGAGCAATATTCGCTGACTTTGTACCCGCACCAAATAATTCAACTAATGGAACAAGAGGTTTAGTTCCTGCTCCACCTGCTAATACCTATGGAACTCTAAAGTTCCTACAACAAGATGGAACTTGGACTGTTCCAGCAGATACCCTTCCAAATGCTACTAATGTAGCAACAGCATTAGGTAATGTAGGAGATGTTACATTAACTCTTGGTGATGGAGATACAGCAGTATCTATTCCCGGTGACTTAACAGTTACAGGAACAACCA